>Ga0209489_100581_pt1 | contig 70446 bp, 29 predicted proteins | sample SiratrowhiteBW_FD_187527 | JGI IMG/M metagenome (GOLD analysis project Ga0209489, IMG submission 187527) | Root nodule microbial communities of legume samples collected from California, USA - Siratro white BW (SPAdes) (version 2) | ecosystem: Host-associated > Plants > Roots > Nodule | place... | reverse complement strand
GTTTTGATGATAACAAAAATCAAGTATATATTTATATTTGATGACTTATATACATTGCGCAGTTAACATTATTATTATTATTATTAAAGCAGGAGACACATGGTCTATAAAGAGATAAGTTTTCTTACTATTTACTTTTATGTGTTATTGATTTGATTTAAATTAATTTTATATCATATTGTGCTCTAACGTTCAAATTTGTTCATAACGGAAAATATTCAAATTATTATGAAGCATTTAATTGTGATTAATTGATTTTATATCATAATGTGCATTAACGTTCAAATCTGTTCATAATAGAAATTATTCAAATTATTGATGAGTATCGCAGATATAATTTCTCTATGTTATAATAAATTATTTCCGATACAGACTTAATCAAGTTTAATGCAGTATGAAAATTAGAGAAGTATTTCCAGTTTGAGCTTCATACATCAGAAAGTCAAGATTGCTCTGTTCAAGCATCTCAATGGCTAGTTTCTAAAAAGCTACATATAGAGGAGCAAGTTTAAGTTGAAGAACAACAAGGAGAAGCGAAAAGAGAAAAACATCATACAATATATTTGAAGAAAATATACTGAGTGTTTATTGTCAATTTGCTATAGAGAGCATCTAGAGTTTTGGGTTTTGTGAAACCATTATGTAATTCTTCACCATTGTGAAGTAAACCCTTGTGAGCTTTCATTGTTCTCTCTTTTGAGAGTGTTTATTTTAATCTTGAGTGGTCTTGATCTCAGAGGGAGATTGAGACTGGTATAACTTGGAGAGGTTTGTGTACTCGTGATAACCTGGAGAGGTTTGTGTACTCGTTGTAACCTGGAGAGGTTTGTGTACTCGTTGTAACTATTTGCTTAATAGTGGAACCTCTTGAACGGTTTGTTCAAGGGAGAACTGGACGCAGCCCAAGAGATTAGAGTGAACCAGTATAAAACTGCTTTATCTGTGCTTATATATTTTTGTCTTGGTTGGTGGTTTCTATTTATAGCGAATTGAGTTCAGGCTCCATTCAACTCCTCCTTCTGGAGTCAGTTGTTCCTACATAAGATATATACAAAACGTAATTGTAACTAGTTATTTATAAAAGAGTTATATGATAATGATATTTCATCCACACACAAAACAAATGGCTTAAAGTAGGCAACCCTTCAAACAATTTGGTCATAACTATAACTTTTGAATTTGATTTTAATATCGTTGATAAGAAATTAACTCTTCATAATCGACTCCATCATATATTTATTCTCAATTTAGTATCTATTTTATAATTTCTTACTTAATATTCTATATTCAATTACTAAAGAATTCAAAGAAAAAAAATGCTAAAATGAGTGAAAATGAAACAGATATAATACGTCATGTTTTAATAATTAAGTTTTTCAATTTTTTTTGTCATATCTATTTTTCTCTCTTTTTCTATATATATAGGTGGTTTGAATGTAAATGAATTTACTCAATATTTGTAAAATTAATAGATATTATGGTTGTTTTGAAATTTCAGTTATATGTAATTGTTTCCTATGCAATTATTTAATATTTATCTAATTGTACTGTTAGTAGATATTCTATTATAAAATTTATTTAATTATTTACAAATTTTGGCATTAAAAAATATAAAATTTATATCCTTTTAATATTAATGAATAAATAATATCATGTAATTTTTTTATTTTCTTATAGTTAATATTTTAAATGGTAAAAGAAGTATCATGTTCGAGCTTATAGTTTTCCCTAATGTTATATGGGTCAAAGTCAAAATCGAATATTACAAGTTGGAGTTAAGATTTTGTTTGAATTGAGGTTGGTGGAAAAGAAAAGAAAGAATGAGAAAGAAAAAGAGTAGAAATTGGAGTTGATTGGAATAAGAGAAATGAGGAAATTTGAGTGAAGAGTTTATAAGTGATTGATTTAATTGATAAAATAAAAAATTATAAAAATTAATTTAATATAAGAAATTATTTTTAGAATTGCAAATAAAAATAAAATAATTTTTAAATGAAAAAACATTATAAATTTTTAATAAAAATTATTTTTAAAATAAAACATTAAAATATTTTCACAAAATATAAAAAGTAAATTATTTTATTTTATTATTTTAATTATAATATAAAAATATATTAATAAAATATTAATAGTTAGTAAACAAATACAAACATATTATATATATATATATATATATATATATATATATATATATATATATATATATATATATATATACACACATTAAAATACAGTTTACATATATATTATATATGCGTTCTCTCTTAGGTCATTCTCAATTCTCTGTCATGTGCTTTTTTATTGATATAATCTCTAAGTGTTTGAAAGAAATTATACACATAATCAATTAATATTTGCAATATTATCGATATTGTATAACTGTCTTCGAAAGCTTTTCTTTAAAGTGTAAAAAAGTTTCATTTTGTTGTTTTTTTTCATTTTATCTCCTCGTGTTTTTATACTTCCTTCGTAATCTTTCTATCTTCTACTTTACACGCTTGATCCAAAGAGAGAGTAAATGAAGGGTTGTTGGCTTTGATTATTCAAATTGGGTTTGACTGGTGCTGTTGGGTGCGTTCTTCCTGCTGGTTTGGGTTGGTGCAGTTCAATCACTTACAAAATTGATTCCATTTATCATTGTTTGGTCACTTGTTATTGATCGTTGATTCTGGGTTTGGTGTTACAAACTTGGCTGAAATTGCTAAAGGTTCCGTACCTCATCAATTGTCTCTCAGAAAATGACAAAAAAAGTAATATTAAATCAAAATTTAATCTTTTAAGGGCAAAATTAAGCCACAAGGTAACTTATAAAAGTTTTAGGATTTTGACCAATCTAAATTTAAGGACTAAAATTGAAAATGTTATAAAGTTTAGGAATTCAAAAGATGGAAAGTACATTTATAATTGGACAAACTTCTCCATATACATTCTTAGAGGAGAAAAAATGATTTTCTTTTTAAATTAAAATCAATGTATACAGCAATTAAAAAGATGAAAACTTAGAAAAATTATAAATTTCTTTTAACAAATTAATTTGTACATAAGGAATTTTGGTTTATAAAGAAATTAATTTCAGTTTTTCTTCGTTAAAAGGACTTTAAAGAAACTAACTTACCCCGAATCCTATAAATAATTATTTACAACTTTTTAGAAAATTTAGACAATTTTTAGACCATTTCGATAATAGAGTTTATCCAGATCAGTTTGTTGGTGAACAGGTTTAGTCCGTGCAAGGAAAAAAAAATCATAAACTCATTCAAATCCAAATTGAAATATTGTATTAACAATTGCTTTTTGTGTCCATTTTCTTTCACATGCTCACTTTTTTTTTTATCTTTTATATTGTAATAATCTTCTTTTATCATTCTAATTCTAATAATTAAGTTCCAGAGCTATTTGGAAAATTGTGAGAAAAAAACATATTTTTGGGAATCCAATTTGTTTTGACATTCCAAAAGATAGCATTTATAAAGTAGTGTGAGATGGAAAAGGAAAAACAGAAGAAGATGATTTAGCATAGTCCATTTCTCATCATGAGTTATTTGAATTGGGTCTATTAATCAATTTCTGAACTTGGGCCTCTTGACAATCATGACGGAACAATGAGCATGACGAGCACAGTGGTCACTCACGCTTCCTAAAACCGCTCTGCAATAAGATGAAATGAGGAAAGAGTGTTTGCATAGTTAAGCAATGGACACTGGATACGTACCTCTTGATAGCTCCGTAGCCGTGGCTACCCATAACCAATACAGATGCGCAGTGTCTCTCCACAGCATCACACAACACGTCCCTCGCATCGCCTTCCGCCACTTCCACAGTCACCTCACCAACCTTCAATCCAATCGCAATCATTAATAATTCAATCATTCATTCATTCATTCATTCATTGATCATCCATAATATAACTACCCATTTACTGGCACATATTTGCTTTGCCTTTTCTGCAACTTGATCAGCGTTGAGTTTGAGCTGCATCTCTACGGCAGGAAATATTTCAGAGCCTAGGACGCCTGTTGTCAGTTCCATCCATCAAATTGAATCCCGTAACAATAAACAAACAAACAAACAGAAACACACACAAACGCTTGCTTAATTACCAGGTCCTGCCATGGTGACAGCCGGGGGAGGAGAAGGTTTGGCATTGATAATAACGAGATTGAAAGGAGCATCCGCACCGAAAGGGGTGAAGAAGTGGTCTAGGGTCCACTCCAAGGCATAGTTGCTATGCTCATGTTCGTCCATCGCCAACACCATCACTCGCTTCTCTCCACAACTACTCTCCATTTTCTTTTTTCCACTTTCCAGATCTCTTCTCTATAACCATAACAATAACGATCAATATATATCACAACATATGCTTTTCACTTTAATAACTATTACCCTTATAAAACTTTCACCCATTATTAATTACTATTTTTTAATTTTACTTATTTATCCCAATGGGCTGCCGTAAGTCATCCAATCTGCATTTTTTTAATTTATAATAATAGATTATGTAATTGGTCGTTAAAAACTAAGAAACACAACTTTTCTCTCGCCTAATTTTTTCAACTATTTTTTAGCAAAAACTAGTAGGAATAAGAGTTTTTCTTAATCAATAACATGCTAAAACAGAATTTTATCAAAATACTAAAGAATATAAAAATATTATCTCAACCAGTATTTTAAATAGTTTCTAAACAGATATTTTTATTAATAAATAAACTTATTTATTATTCCAAGAAAGTAATTTTATATATTAAACATTTTTATTTAATTTTAATACAGTAAGTTTATTTATTAAACATTTTTATTATCATTCCAGAATTTTTATTTAATTTTATGGCTCAAGCTTTCTTAGACATTTTGACGTGCTAATTTACCGTAAAAATTAAGGTTATCAGAATGGGAAAAACCTTTTGACACTATTGTTCAAAACAAACATTTATCCTACAATCTTTTTTAAATAATAATAATAATATATTTAAGTCTAAAGTGAATGTAAAATACTGACATTGGTGCTGTATCAGAATTGGCTTTTGGTATTGTTGAGAGAATGTATTCTGATTGTTATGGGGTATTGGTGTGTGATTATTATTTGTCCTTTTCATTTGAGTTTTTATTTTTATTTTATTTTTATGTGTACTAAGATTTGTGGGACATGAAAGGACACGAATTGCACTTATCATGTTTACATAAAACCATTTATTAATTATCGTGTTATGTGGAATCATCACAACATTATTATTCTCTAAAGATGTTAAATAAAATAATGTCACTTGCATTAACAGCATTTAAGAATGTAATTTAACAATATTTTAATTCATAACTAATATTTACACATCATCCTTAAATTTTTTAGTAATGTTACTTAGCTTTTAACATTTAAAAAATATTTAGATACTCATTTTAATTAAGATAAAAAGATATAATTATGAGAAATAATTTAATTCAGATAAATTGTAAAAAAAGTATAAAATTATTTTAAATAACATGTTTTCTAATTATTTCCTGTAATTTTTTTAATCAACTGTCTTAAAGTTATAGTAATAATAAGAGATGAACTTTGAAATGTTAGTAGAATCAAGTACTCACCGTTTCTAGCTAATACCTTTCCATGTTAAGCGATAGAGATATTAACCAAATCTTAAGAAGATGGTATAATCGTCAAACCTTGTAGCACAATTGTATTTTGAATCTAACACAAACTCATTCTTAATTGATCGAGTCATGATTATAAAAAGATTCAATCTAACACTTAGGTGCTGAGCTTGAGATGTAGGCGCTAAGTGCTGGAGCTAAGCGACAGATGTATCTATGAATGTCTAACTCTATAGTTCGTCAGAGACTTAACTACAACTTCTGCGCTCGACGTCATGTGTCAGTTCAATGTATTGCATCAAATTTACTCTGTGCATACCTACAACACGTATAAACTTTTTTTTTAAACAACTATTGCATATAATTTTACTTAAAATAATACTTAAATATTTACCTTACTCTATGTATTTAACACATGTATAACTATAAAAATATTTATCGAATAAACATTTATCAAGTAGACCACGAAATTCTCTTCTCGTGCTCTGGATATTTCCATCCCAAGTTTCAACTAACAAACCTTAATCGCTAATTAAAGCTTCTAACGACTTTCAGGTTATATTACTAAAGTTGTCCCTTTCTCTACTAACCATGCATATCTCCATTTATTTGGTTGTGCTTCAAGCAAATTTTTATACTGTGGTACAAGATAATCTTCATTGTTGTGTTGTGCATATGTATTTTTTCACTCCTTGATATCCACCTTTATCTTTGATGCATCAATACTTCAACTTGTTTGACATTTTTATTTTATATGTATTTGAGACTCATATTTTAAAATACTTCCCTTTTACATATAGATTAAATATCCAAATCTAACATAAAGATTTTGTAACGAAAACAATTTTTAGTTTTTTTTTTTATTTTGATAATGTCTAAGAAATATAAGTTTAATTTAAATCTATATAATTGCATTTATATACTATTATCTTTTAAGAATTTGTATATGTGCTAGAACCACGACGATTACGTATTAATCGGAATAAATTGCCAAAGGTTTGGTGATGTACCTCTCAAGGGACTAAGTTGATCATCAAATGAGATCTTAAATGACTGAAAACAAAGTTCGATATAGGTTTTGATAGAGGGCAATGCATGGATAAAAAATAACTTAAAAGAAACATAATAGGAAGAGAATGAAGAGAATGGACAAGTGAATGCTGTAGTTAGAAAAACTTACTAATTTTTTTGTTAGAACATTTGACACATAAACAATTCAAACTTAGAAGTAGAACCAGGCTCAAACCCTTCAGAAAATTCACTTAAAATATATTTTATATCAACACTCTATAAAAAACACAACATAAAAAAAAAAAAAATTCAAGAAAAACATGTCAAGAAATAACTACTTCAATGTTGACAAAAATGTAATCACGTGATGTTTGTAATTTACACAAATAATTAAAATAGTGTATCATGATTCTTCCTGTATAACTTTTTCATCAATATTAAAATCACACTTCACTCAATTTTAAACAATGTAATATTAAAATAACACAATTTATATATACTAAAATAATATCACATTAACATTACTTGTTGATTTAGGTATTATTCATTTCATTCAAGGTATTATTCATTTCATTTAGGTTCAATAAAAATTATTCATTTCAATAATAAACTTGTAAAATTAACTAATTTTGATAATAAATCCATCGGTTAGCTTTATCGTTACTACGTCATTACTCCTTTAATAATATGATGTTAAGAGGAGTATAGACGTTTAGAGTTCAAACGTCATCTTTGTATAATTTGTATTCCTATCTGTACGTATGTCAAGGTCACGAGATAGATAATCATCCGTAAAAAATAATTTTAGAAAATAAGATATAAAAAAATGAAGAGGCAAAACATGGAAACTAAAAAACCAAGAGGAAGATTACAATGAAACCAAACTTATATTAAAATTCAATACGCACCTCAGCACCTCCGATATATATATATAGATAGAGATAAATAGATAGAGAGAACCCTAAACTTCACCGGCTTCTTAGTTCATATAATTTCGTGTAAACTTTTCTTATTCAGTTTAAATCGGTAGAAAAAAAAAAGAAAAAGAAAGAGTCATTAGTTATTACAACGAAAGGGATGTCAATACCCGAACCATACACATATGGTGCGTTCTTGACTCTCTCCAAAAATTCTATTACTTTGAAACCTAATCACCAAACTAGGAAACAAATAAAGACCTTACCATAAAGCCAAAACAATGGTAGTTGATGTGAAATGTAACGAAGCTAAAACTTTGAAAGCAAATTAAAAAACAGCTAGCTCTACCACCTCCAACAGCTAGCAATAGTAAATAAGGAGTCTTCTGCTCCAGATGAGATGAGGGGGTATTCAAAGTCCCAACTAACCCAAGAAGTTGTAGAAATAGACAACGAAGTCTGAACCACTTCACCTCTGGTAAGCAGCGTATTTAAGGATATATGGTAGAGGATTAAAAAAGAGGGATGAGCAGATTCATGAATGTTAGGAATCCAAGAGCCAGCAATGAAGAACTAGGTAGGACAACTCAATGAAGCTTTTATTTGGTGGACAGTGGAGCCAATGAGATTACAAGCAGTTGTCACCTCCATATTCAACTTAGCAGATGGCGAGGAACTCACTAGAATCTGAAATGCAACTGTGACTAGTGAACCCCCAGACCTTGCCTTGTTCCCGTTTGCGTTTGAACTGGTTGATGCTCCATCTCCTTCCTGCTCCGCCTGCCCATCTGGCAAAATCGTAAACCCATTTGGTAGCAAGGGAATGCACGAAGTGTCTTCACCACTCATTGCTGTGTTGATCGACGGCAGATCAACTGGGCAATAAACCACAAGTGAACCAGAGGAATCTACGCAGCTCTCTTGGAGTATGAACATGTTCTGACTCGTGTTGAAAGCCTACACATACATGCCAATGATGGGATAAAAGTTAAACGAGAAAAAAAAAAAGATCAACTGGATCACGAAGGAAAGGAAGATCGTCTTACCCGAAGAACAGATATGCTATTACCAGGTTGTGGACCGTTTGCTATCTGGGCAACCTCTTGCACGGCATTACCGTTGGAAAGAACATCCCACTAAACGAACAAAAAAATAAAAAAATAAATAAAAATCCTCTCGAAGGTCACATATTCAAATAAGTCGAATTATAACTTGACTATTTCAACCTGAGGTCTTTTTGTTTCATCCTTGAAAAAATTGAAGACAATGTGTGGAGGGGTGGGCAGCCAAATGGTAGTGGCTGCACTTAGCACCACACCATTAGGTTGTCCAGGATTTGAGCTTTTGTGGACAGTGACTCTGAATAAGATTTCATTCAATCCAGAGATTGTGGTCCATCGGCGGCCACTTGATGTGCCAATGCTGGCACAGAAATTGGTGACCATCCTTTGTGCTAGTTTCATCATGCTCCTCTTTCCCTCCGCAGATGAAATTACTGAAATTTAAATCCCGAGTTAAGCCAAGAAAATTAAACATAACATTACATTACAGAGATGCATTTATTTGTATACCTCCTCCAGGATTATCCCGGGTTGAGTTGGCTGTAACCATCAGAGAGGTAAGTCTTTCACACATTCTCTGGAGGGTTGCAAGCCATCTTTCAGCGCCAAATGCCATCCCACTATAAATAAGATTTCTGTAAAGCCGATGAGGCAGAGTTTTGTCTTCAATCTCTACGTGTTCAACCCAAGTAACCTACAAGACAGACAATTAAAAGAGTAACTACAAATGTATGTAAAGGGTTTGTAGCTGACAGTGACTTGACTTGTTTAACATTTTTACCTTGGAATGCCCGTCCGGCATGTCTTGGATCAAGCAACCAGAAGGATGACGATGAGACCGAAAGTGAGGACCAAAGTGGCTGTCTTGGGGAAAATCATAAGAAACGTCCACCACTGCCCATGTGCCTTTCTCAATTTGCTGGCAATAGCGAAGGAAGTAGAACTCCCGAGAAAAAACAAGGGGGGAAAGCACTTGCAACTCCGCATACATCTGAAAAGTAAAAAGAGAGAAAAAAGGTTGCATGCTACCAAAGGAAACCGGCGTCAAACATTTATAAAATAAAAGTATTTTCACTCAGTCCAAGTTACCAGTTGCAAAGAACCACCCATCATCCCAGGAGATATGACTTGAATCGTCGTTGCCACCGAGACAATAGTGGGAAAAAGTTCCATCCACTTGTTCTGCAAAGTACAAGTGAGCAACGCAGGAAAGTAAATAAAAGCCCTTCGATAGAGAAAGAGTGAGAGAAACATACTGGGTCCATAAACATGTCAGCCAAAGCCAAACTATTCATTGAAACGACTGCAGAATCTCGTGATGCTTCAAGGCGAACATTAGGATTCTTGGGGCGACTATTGGGCTTGGGGAATATTCTTTCGTAGGCATCAGAATTAAGGACATCTCTCCCGTCGACGTTGGACTTGAGCCACAAGGGTTCGTTTGTCTGCACCAGCCTGAGTAATTCTTCCATGGCATTGGAAGCAATGTCGGACATGAGGGACTTGTCCATGTCGGAAAGGTAAGGAGGCTGATAAGGCATATTTGGCAAGGATGAGGAAGTCCCCGCAGAGAGAAGATCGAGATTAATGGAAGGAGAAGGTGCGGGAACATGATCAACCAACGCTTGGTTTCCAAAACACGACATGGACAAATCGAGAGACGATAAATGAATAGGCTGAACAGGAGGGAGCTGGGAAATTGGTCTTCCAATGTACTTGGCAGCGATGCTAGATACTCTATCAAGCTGAAAATTAAATTATTAATAACCAGCGACTGAAATGGAGATAGAAATAGGATGATACGAAATTCAAGAAACCTCTTCTTTGAGGTGGGCATTCTCTAATCGCAACTTTTGGTCGTCAAAATAGGAATCATCATCGAGGGGAGGGCCACCACAAGAAGGGCAGATAACATTTTTCAAAGCCTCTCTGATAGCTATGTTCTCGCAGCGTATCTTGTCATTGTCAGCCCGAAGAGTACAGTTGTCAGCTCTCTCGTGCTGGGCCTGATCCAGACAAGTCAATAATTTAGAATTGGAACAAAAGAAGCAAAGGGAGGCATTGGACACATGAAAATAAAGGTACCTTCATCTGGGTCCTCCTGTTCTGAAACCAGAACTTGATCTGTCGAGGAGCCAAGCCTAACTCTCTGCTTAACTGCAACCTTTGCTTCTCATCTGGATGGGGACACTCTCGGAACATTCTGAACACAAGAGAAGAGAAGAGGTAGAAAGAAAGAAGAAAAGAAAAACAAGTGTAAAATGAAGGAGAGTGATGGGTGGCTTACGACTCAAGCCTCTGAATCTGGGCGGAAGTATGACGATGATAGCGCTTTCGCTTCTCCTGGGAATCCGAACCATCATGTTCACCTCCAGACTGAGAGCCACCGCCTCCACTCCCATACTCCATTCTCAATTCACCTCTCACAAAGGCCTACAGGGATACTGCACTGCACTGACGTACCAATGAATGAATGAATGTTTAGTACAGTACGTGTGTTGTCTCTTCTTACCAACTAACTCTAACTCACTCTGCTGTTCCTCTTACTGTTCTTGCCTGGTGTTGTTAGCAGGTTTTAAAGGAAGAACGGATCTTTAGCCAAACCCAAAAGTGGTGGAATCAATGACACCAGAACATCATGCCCTCTCTCTCTCTCTCTCTCTCTCTCTCTCTCTCTCTCTCTCTCTCTCTCTCTTCTCTTTATCTTCCCACTTTCTGTCAATTATCAAATTTTATTTCCAACCAATCTAATGAAAAAAAAGGTAACTTTTTCTTAAAATATTTTCATTATCTTTGGAAAATTGTATTATGTCATGTATGTTGTTAAAAATTCAGAATTATTGTATGTTTATATCTCACCACTAACCATATATCATCATTTCCCCTCAATTCGATCCTCTATGATATGTTTTATTTTCTAATTTGTAAGTTTTCAAAATAAAAAAGTGATATTGTATATGATGCACTTCATTCAATTACTTTTTTTAATTTTTTCTTTAGTATTCATGCATTTTAAAAATAAAAATATAAGTTAGATTTTGACTTAAATATAGTATTTATTCTTTTACTTTCAAACATGTGCAATTTTAGTGTAATATATTTTTAGTTGTGTGCGTCTATTCCTTACTTGAGTGACAAACCGACACAAATCAATGAATATTTATTTTCTGTAAAATTATTCCAGTATCATGGGTAAGTAAATATATAATCTTAATTTCGTTTATATTTTCTAAAATATCTTGATATGTAAATGGCTGTTTCACAATTATCACTTGCTTACAGATCAGACCTCATGAATTAAGTAAAGAACGATTCATGTAAAAAAAAAATTGATATTATTTAGAAGTGTGACAAATAGAGGAAATAAATTTCAATGTAGTGAATTTGGTGAACTAAGTTATATATGTTATTATATTTTGATATTTGAAGTGCAATCCCATTGACCGAGCAGAAATTTGAAATTATAGGACTGGATTATTTGTTGGATGTCACAAAATATTGTACAATTTGAGTGGTGGTTACAGTATATTTATTATCCGTTTATACATATACCAAAACATCCCAATATAGGAAACAAAATCCCTTATTTTGCTTCCGTTTTTATTTTCCCTTGATTATGAATAAGACAAAATAAAAACAATGCAAATAAATTTTAAATCATGACTCATTGTTGGCCTTACCTGTTTCTTTTATCTTCTTGGTTAACCAGATTATATTTTATTCCGCCATGTCATCTTCAGAATCCTCATTTTTTACATGCCAATATAGTGAAAGTACAACACAGTGTTTCAGTATAAAACCAAGATTGGATATCAGATATCAGCATTCAAGTTTCTACAAATTTCTCTGTCTACACATTCAGTGCCAAATCTCAACTTACTAAAAATACATTATCAGATATACGAATACATGGTAAGAACAAATCTACCAATCATTTTATTGATAATTCAGTTCAGATTCTTTTGTAAGAATATTAATATTCAGTATTAACTTATTCTCTAGCCATACTTTTGCTATATAAACGTTGATTGTATTAAATGTTCTTTGTGTAAAATCAGAGATAATATATTTTAAATATCAAAAACAAAAATAAAACATACGATTTCGTATCATACGACAGTCCATATTTCCCCAGAAAAAAAAAAAAAATCAATATCTCCTTGCCATAAGTTGGATTTTGTCTATACTGTTTTATTCAATTTTTTTTATCAAATGACTTAAATATGTTTTTATTCAATTCAAAACAATTCTTTTTTAGTTTACTAAAAATGATAGTGTTAGCCCCTTTTTATCATTTCTATTAATATGTTCACAAGACAAACAAAAAGCATATCACCAACCATTGTAACCTATAACTAGTGATTTTAATTACTCTAAAATATTATCATGTTAGTTTTTACTTTTATATATTTTTATGAATTATTGTTTCATGTTGGGGCATGAATGTTTTTCTTCTAAGGAATGTAATTAGTGTGGTGAGTGAGAGTATGTGCGTGATGATTTTACTCCTGGAACGATTTTTGTGGTCCATATTTTCTTCCTAACATTATAATTTAATAAGAAATTAAAAAGATTAACATATTTAAACAATCCATGTCTTATTTGACTTTTTTATTAAAATAGTATTTTTCTTTTACTTTATTTTTTCTTTCAATAGCATTTTTTATCTTTTTAATTTCTTAAATAACATTTTTTATTTTTTAATTCTTCTAATAGCACTTTTTTTTCTTTCATTTTTTTTATTTTTTTATGGTTATATCAATTTTGTGTTATTTTTTATTTATTTTATATTTCTTTTTGTATTTGTTTTTTTTAAGAATTATTAAAAAATTTAATTATTAGTTGATTAAAATTAAATAAAAAATAATATAAAAATAATTGAATTAAATTTTATTAAAAAAATTAACACAAAGAGAATAAAATAAAATATTTTATAGATTTTTTTAACTAATTAATCATAATAGAAATATTTTATAATAATTTAAATATGGCATAATAAATTATATTAAATATATTTAATAAAGATATCATTTGATCTTTTATAAAGATATCATTTGATTTTTTATAAAGATATTATTTGAGTTTTTATAAAGATATAATTTGATTTTCAATAAAAATGTAATTGATTTTTAACTAATTAATCATAATAGAAAAATAAATAATAAATTATTTTATTTTATATTTTATAATAATTTAAATTTGACATAATAAATTATATTAAAGATATCTGATAAATATAATTTGATTTTTTATAAACATATCATTTGATTTTTTATGAAGAAATCATTTGACATAAGAGAACAATAAGGTCAGTCCAAAAAATATTCACATTATGAAATGTTAGGATACACAAAGAGAACATGTCCGAATATTACTGGAGCGTCTACTTCTTGTCATTGATCATTTCGTTTTACACAAATTTTATTTTATTTTTGCTATTAATTATTTAGATATTATTTTAACAAAATAAAAATATAATTTTTAATTCAAATAACAGTTTTATAATTTCTTATAATTTTTCTTCCGATTTCAATTTCAGTACAAAATACAATTACAAAATTTTATCTTTATCAAAAATCAATTACATCTTTATTTAAAATCAAATTTTATCTTTAATGATATCTTTATAAATAATCAAATGATATCTTTATCAAATATCTTTAAAATAATTTATTATGCTAAATTTAAATTATTATAAAATATAAAATAAAATAATTTATCATTTATTTTTCTATTATGATTAATTAATAAAAAATCTATAAAATATTTTATTTTATTCTCTTTGTATTACAAAATTCAGGTGGCCATGAGGAGCTGTTAAAGGGTGAGTCTTCCACTCCAATTGTGCTCATTTTGAAACACATGAGAATTTCAACATTGATAGCATTTGTGAGATGTAGTCTATTTACAGATAGATTTTTCTTCTTCAAATATTATGAGTTGCATTGTCTACTTTGAGCTGCATGGTCATTAAAGATGTTAAAGTGGATTCAAAATCATGAGTTAAGTCAGCTCACCACATGTTAGAGTCTGGTTGGACTAACAAAAATATAGTTTTGTTTTTTTAAATATAAGTTAAATTGAACCCATCTCACTTAACTCACAAGTTAAATCCTTTCGAGCTTGATTAGAGGTGAGTTGACCTATAACTCACAAAGAACAACCTTTTATCATTTTTTTCATTATAATTATTTACTACATCTAATTATGTAAATTGACACTTTGTTCTCTTTTAAGATTAGAATGTTCTTTAATGATGTATTCTATTTGAATGTATAATTTATTTGTTTGTCTAATTACATAGGCTCACACTTTAGTTTCACTTAATATTTTCATAATATTCTTAATTGTGATTAATGTTTGGTGAGACAAGTGAACACCTTGATTGTACTTTTATAAATAGGTGGATCCAACTAATCCATTTTTAAATATGGAGTCGCCTAACTTTTGAAATACGATTTGAGTTTAACTCTACCTAACTTTTGAAATACGATTTGAGTTTAACTCTACACTGTTCTATTAGAAACTAACAACTAAATTAAGTTAATGAAATCACTCTTTAAAAGAATTACCAAATTAAAACTTTTATTAATAATAAGATGAAATTGAAAAAAAATAGCACATAATAGGTCATTAAGACTTAATTCTTTATCATAATAATATTAATAAAACTATTATTGATGATGATTAATAATTATTTCTTGATTTTATCAAATTACAAAAAAATTATTTAGTTATTTAAGTAATTCACAAGCCATTAAATTATTAAATTAGCTACGAAATTTGCCAGTAAGATAATTTATAAATTAAAATTTAAAAATTATATTTTTCAAAATAAAGATTTATTTATAAAATTTCAAATTATATAAGGATTAGCATATGAATTTGTAAAGGTATATAATAATAATAATAACAAAAAAAACAATAGAATAACTGAATAATATTTCAGAGTGTATTTGAGTTGGTAATTGAAAATAGATTAACAAAACAATAAAGTATTTAACAGATCTCCTGCCTTTGGAGACTCTCCCTATTTACTCCTCTGTCCAATTCTCTTCCTCTTCCTCTCTTTCCAACCTTATATTTATAACAACTCAACTTGACCTAACTCCCTTATTTAATGACTTTTATTTTATTTTTTTCATAGTCCTCCTCTGAAACTTTGAAAGGTGAGATATTTTCGTTTGTCCTTACACTTAGTTACTAACCAGGTATATAACAATACCTACCTTAGAGATTCACCTTGTCCTCATGGTGAAAGTGGGGAAACAATCTTGATCTTCGCAGCTAACTTCTAAGAATTCTCAAAATATGGTAAATGTTGTCATTTAACTAAGACTTCAAGTTCTCCCTTGTAATTTTTCCTGAGACTTCAAGTTCTCCCTTGTCATTTTTCCTGTTGTTCAGTGTTTGTTCTTGTTGTACCAACAGTTCTGCTTCGGTAGACAGGTTTTGTGGCAGGGATTGAGATGATATAAAAGGGCCAGCACTCCTTTTAAGTAAGGAGAAATGGAAGACATGGTGAATCTTAGCCATTTCTGGTAACTATAACTTGTATGCAACAAACTCAATCATTTCTAAAACTTCAAATGGGCCATAGAATCGAGCAGCTAGCTTTTGATTAGTCCTCGCTGCTAAGAATTGCCTTCGATAGGGATGGAGGTTTAAGTACACAAATTCTCTTACCTCAAATACAACATCTCTTCTTTTCTGATTAGCAGACTGCCTCATTATGTTTTGAGCTCTATTTAATTGAAATTGCAACTCATATAGGACTTGGTTGCGTTCTGTCATCATCAACCTGTCATCATCAATCGAACATCCTCCACCACAGATTCCAATCCACCCTTAACAAAAGAGGTGGTTCTCTATCGTATAAGGCCTTGAATAGAGTCATGTGAATTGAACCGTGATAATTCGTATTATACCAAAACTCGGCCCAAGGTAGCCACTGCTTTGGTTTGGAGCTTGCCAAACATCTCAAATAAGTTTCTAAGCACTTGTTAACAGTTTCCGTTTCCGTCTGACCGTCAGATTGAGGGTGGTAGGCATAGGGTTCCTTTATGATTTCTTCAGGTGCTGGTTCAAGCTCCTCTTCTTTGTCAGCATCTACTAGCACCAAGTGTTGCTGGCAGTGTCGAAAGGTGTGGGATGGGTTCCACTTCTGCCCACACTTGTAGCATAGACCCTTGCATTGGCGTTCAAGCCACTCTTCATTTGAGATCCAACGAGAATTATGCTTAGGGCCCGACGAGCTAGAAGCTGCGGTATGAGTGACTTGGTTCTCCTTAGGTTCTGGTGGTGGGGAACGTTCAAAGTAGTAATCAAAATTATTGGGCCTGACCCAATTCGTACCTCTATTGAAACCCTCACTAGACTTAGGTTCTGCTTCACGTCGTTTTCCCCATTGGCTTCCACCTTCCTTTCGCCAAGCTTAAGTTTCTCGCTTCGACAACCATTGCACGATCCATCAACGCTTGAAGGGATTCAAACTCCGTCACATCTAGTTTTGATTTAATCGTTGGTTTCAACCCTTCATGGAACATACATAGTAAGGTCTCTCCACCCAACTTTCTATGTGATCTGGCTGCAAGCTCAAAATCATGCTGATACTTCATGACAGAGCCTATCTACTTGACCTGCAACAATGGCACCAAGGGATTTGACGCCGCTCCTGGTTCGAAACGTTTCAGCAAGTCCTGCTTAAAACGGAGCCAAGTGTGAAATGTCGACTGAGCCTCCCACCACTCGAACCACACAAGAGTCTCCCCCATTAATCGTAGGACTGAATAATCAAGCTTCTCTCCCACTGGAATGTTCAACACTCGAAAGAAACGGTCCATTCTCACTAACCATCCATTGTATCTACTTCATCAAATGTTGGGACCTCTAATTTGCGTCCCTCATCACCCCTATAGCACGGGTTTCCCCGATTCTGTCCTCCTCCACTGGAATCCGCGATTTGAGAGGCAGTGTCCTCTTTCTCCTGATGCGGCTTCATAGTGTGATCCTACCGTGGTGAATGCATCGTCATGCATCGTCATATCGTCGAGCCTCTTCAATATCGTCTCTAACATCTGGCCGTGGTCCATCATTAGTTTCCCTACCCCTTAAACACGTTCCTCCATCGCTCCTGAGCTGCGTGTGGTAACCATTCACACAGGTTTGAGTGGTAACCATTCACACAGGTTTGAGTGGTAACCATTCACACAGGTTTGAATCCTAGATCGAGAATCTGATCCGAATTGTAAAGGTATCTAATAATAATAATAACAATAAAACTTGAGTTGGTAATTGGAAATAACAGTTGAACAAAAGATGAACAAATTTGAACAGAAAAATAAAAATAAAGCATTAATAGAATTCTTTCTCCTGGATTTTGAGAAGCCAGACTCTCCCTATTCACTCCTTTCCAGTTCTCTTCCCCTTCTTCTCTTTCCAACCCTATATTTATAACCTAGCTTCACCTCTAATTAACTCTATTATTTAATGACTTTTATTTTATTCTTTTCATATTCCTCCACTCAAACTTTGAAGGGTGTGATATTTCTATTCTATCCTTCCACTTAGTTACTAACTAGGTATATAATAGAATTTAACCTTAAAATAATTGTTTTATTAACTAGGATTCAGCGTTGGGAAATGTTGTTTGTTTTGAAGAAGGATATAAAGTTGTGAATTTGTTGTTGAAGCGATTGAGTGAAGAAACTTGTGGCACACTTGAGAAGGATGAGATTTCTAAAGGAGCAATCGTTATACGAGAAGGGATAGTGAACTGAAATGAAATAGTGGTGTAGATTGTTGAAGATGGAGTGTAAGTGTCGCTGATATGATGAAGTGGCTGTGATGTGATGAGTTCAAATTAAAGTCAGTCTGAGCAATAATTTTCTAATAGATATTAATTGAAGAAAGATAGAAAGGTGTACGAAGATACACAAAGAGTATATAGTTCAGTATTAGTAGTACTTTGTTTTACAGGAATACTATACATGGAGTGTTTCTTAAGGCTGCTCAGATCATCAGATAGATACAAATATGAATGTTTTTTAGTTCAATAAACTGGCGTGTTAGGCTTGATTTATTGCTGTGGAAATTGTAGCGGTGTTTGTTAACAGAGGGGAACAAGAGAGTAAAGTGCGACTTTATTAGCTCCGGTGTCAAAAAGTTAGAGATAGATTGGTTATGACACTCCCTCACTCACTCATATGTGTGTGTGTGGAGGGAGGAAGCTAGAGAAAAAGCGGAAGTGAAAAAGAGGGTTGTCCTTTAGGAATTGCTTAGAATAGAATAAAAGTGAGATGCTTACACCAACGTACACGCACAGATCCATAGATCCATCGATAGATATTAGAGACCAATAACTTTCACGTCAATCTTTCTCTCTTTCTCAGAGTCATCAACTACTCACTCACATAACAATTACGACTACAATGGACAGACCTCACCCAACTCTGATAGTACCCTCTCAACCATTTCTCCTCTCTTGTATTGTACGTCAAACAAATACTTTCAACCCAACAAAACATTCATTCCAACCTCAATCTTCCCCTCTCACACCCACAGAGCAAAAACATGGCCAAGAGATCAGATTTTGCACAGAAGCTGCTGGATGACCTCCGCCTCAGGAAACAACGAATGGCTTCCTCTCACACTTCAAACCAATCCCACCATTTCCCCATAGGTATTCTTCACCTCTCCCTCTTTCCTTCTCTTTTTCATCACCACCGCTCATTTCATTTTGGGTTGCTTTCCTTCCTCTTTATTTGTTCATTAATAATACCATATAATACCTTGTCTCTCATTTCACAATTTATTTTCTTCTTTTTTCTGGGTTTCTTTTTCCTCTCCCTTTCTCTGCCAGCGTCATACATGTTCCTAGTTCAACAAAATTTTACCCCATCCATTCTTAACAAGCTTGTTCACTGTCGTTAAATTAAACTTGTCCAAAAACAGACAAGAGCAATTTTTACAGTCATTGATCAAGACTATTGAGTGTGTCACATCAGATCTGTGGGTCAATCTTGTCTTTAACTTCTTTAAGTTTTATTAAAAAACTACATTATTTTTGTTACCGCCAATATGGCATGTATGATATACTTATGGGACTGGCCAAGAGATTGCTTTTGTTTCCTGATAAAAAAAATTCAAATCCTTGTTGAAAGTTATCTTTCAAAGCAAACATCCAACCACCTCCCTACTTACCCAATAATACTTCAAATAGACCATTGCCAAGTTTGTATGAATGTTTATTCCAAGCACATGCAAGTGTTGGTTTAAATTGTAAAATAAATTTCCGGAAAAAAGTATTGTTCTTTGGTCATTTCGTCGATGAAGCAGAAATTTACTCAAGTATTATACTATTTGGTATTCTCCTTTTATGGGCTCATTATTATTATTATTATTATTATTATTATTATTATTATTATTATTATTATTATTATTATTATTATTATTATGTGAAATTTCATATTGGTCCTACCTGTACGAAGTGAACACTCGAGTTATTTAGTGACACATACATGAGATTTTGTTGAATAATAATGTTTTGAAAAGAGTTTAAATAATATATGTATTGCTGCCTTTCTTCTTTTTATAAAGTTCTTCTGTGTCACTTTGACTACGGTTGAAGTGTTAAATAGGGCCTCAATGTGCGTCAGCTTCCGTTTTCTAGTTGACCATTCCATTTACTTAAACAAACAGAAATTCAACAAATGGGAAGGGATAATTATATTTTGTGATCTTGGAAGCACTACAGTATTAACTGGGTGCTTGCCTTATGTGTAGCAAAATTATTTCAAAATATGACACTTTATTTTAAAGGAAAACGGGGTGTGTGGGGACCGGGGTCTTGCATGTTTATAAAGATTTACTTATGTTTTTGCATAACAAGACATTCTAATAATCTTTGAGTAATATGTAAGAGAAAAGACACTGCATATCTACTGGTAAAGAAGACACTTCCCTCTGTTCAACTACCTACTTTATGGTTGATACCACAGTGGTATTTTATTTAGATTTTAAAAAATTGTGGCATGACATAGCTGTTCATACTAGCTATCAAACAGAAAGTTTCTTCTTTGAGAGAAGTTTACATATTTAATTTTTCCAAACATGTTTAAGCAGATGCATATGCTTACACAAAACAAGCATACAGAGGATCCAGAAATACAAGAGCTAATGAAATTGTAAGTTTTCATTTCGTATTATCCGCAAAAATTAAACCAGATAGCAAACATTTTGTTGGTAAATTGTTTTGATGCTGTGCAGGTGACATCCAGAACTGGGGTGATGCTGAATAGTTCTAGTAGAGGCCACAGATCAGTAAACAATGGGCAAGTTTCAAACCAGATGGTTCCATATGGGAAAGGTCAGAGCCCAAGGCAAACTGGTGATATGTCCCTTGCCCTGGCTTTTGCCTTTGAGAATGGAGGGAAACTAAAAAGAAGGGATTCAATTATGGGTTTCCTTCACCACATTAACAGGGGAACATTGGAATTCAGCATGTCAGAAAGACAATTAGCTTCAACTAGCAACTATCCTATCCAAATAAACGAGATATCCAAAGGTGCACACAAACTAAACCAGATTTTGAGAGCCTGCTCCAATGGCGTTAACATGGACACATATTCAATACAATTTGCAAAGGAACTATTGCAAGGAGCTATTGATTTGGAAGAGTCCCTCAGGATGCTAGTAGACCTGCAAAATAATTCACAGTTTATGATTACCTCACAGAAGAAAAATCGAATCACACTATTAGAGGAGGATAATGATGACAACGATGACACAGGGACGGAAATGCAACTGACAAGGCCAACTTTCTCTTTCGACATCCATACTACTCAGAACACCCAACAACTCGGAAAGGCTATTTTCATGCAAGGGCCAATTACTCTTACCAGCTCCAAGGAAGGTAGCAACTCAAATAATGAGAACAAAACTGTGAAGAAACAAGTTTCTCAGAAGCGATCAACTAAAACTAGCTCTATCTCTACCTCTGGCATTAAGAATGTCAATGCTATTTCAGAAGGGAAAAATCTGACGGCCTCCAACCCAGAGAAGGGCAGGATTCCTAATGTAATAGCCAAATTAATGGGGCTGGACATCCTTCCTGATAGAGTGGAGATGGAATCAAAACACGTGATGCTACAGAAAAGGGAGGGAATATCACCCAAGCATACTGCAAAAGGAAGCACTAAGAAGACTGAACTGCAGAGCAAAGAAATAGATAATTTGGTGACTATGAAAAAGCAAAAAGATATAGAAACCTTCAAAACGCCTGCAACTCAGGGTGAAGAGATGATATCTGGGGTGAATAAAAATTTGCTTGTAGAAAAAACCAGCTCTGAGTTGTCTCTTCAGAATGGAAAACCACTGTTGAGAGACCTGGATGGAATAAAACCTCTGAAAGGATTTGACAAGCCCGGCATAAAAGTTGACAAGCAGACTAAAAGTTCCGCTGAAAAGAATCATACTAGAGAAGGTCAAAAGGATGTTCAGGAGATAGTAAGAAAAAAGGATCACCCAAATAACAGTAACAGGGAACAGAAAGGCACTGTAAAGGGCAAAACCGACTACCCAGTTCTTAACAATATGCTATCCCGGCTGGAACAAGTGAAAGAAAGATCAGAAGTTAAGTTCTCGATTCAAGAAGACAAGGACGTCAATGCAAACATTGTTCATCCTGAAAAAAGACACACAAACAAGAACATCATGAACAATGAAAAGAAGTCTCGGAACAATAATGGAATTCAAAAGACACACGTACTCTCCAAAAATGGGCTTCATGAAGAAAAGCATCGCAGAGAACAACAACTCCAGGTGAGGGAAGAACAAATGCTGATGATGAGACCACAGGGAGGGAGTGAAATCACATCAAAGAATTCACCAAAATCCACTTCTCTGAAGAAGCAGCTATCCATGAACCCGGCCACACCGTTCAGGAAAAACACTGGAGAAAAAAGTGTAGCTGCTATGAAATCGGAAGGCCTTTTAACTAATCATTATGATCTAGTCAGAGATGAAGCATCCAATAACACAAATGAGAATGTAAAAGAAATTGTCCTTAGGAAGTCAGACCAAATTTTCTCTTTAAGAGGTCAAGAATACGGACAAGCTAAGCAAAGTGGCATTAGAACTTTGATGGATGAAAAACACGTCTATAAACTGCACAGCAAGAACATAAAGAATACCAGAAAGCAAAATGTAGAGGTCATTGGAAAGATTGATCAAGTGTTGACTGGAAGAAAGGGAGCCAAGCTTATCACTAAATTAGGAAAACGGCAGATTCCCACTTCTGACAAATTTGAAGTTTTGAATGAAACAGAAAAGGAAAGGATTAGCTTGTTCAGAGAAACAGATGCACACATCATTAGCCCCAATGAACAAGTATATGTGGATGCGACTGAACCATTGGATGCAAAGCTCCAACCCCATAAAGAAGCTGAACTACCTCCTACATTATCCAGTTCTATTGGTAGAGAACTTCAAAGCCAACAAGATTTGGTAGCAATAGTTCCCAGTGATTTGGTAAGCTCTTTTTTATTAGCATCTAAAGCCATTACATATTGAGAACAAAATATAAATTAAATGGCGACAAAATTTCTTCCAAGGAAAGAAAAGAAAAAACACCAAAGTTGATTGACAAGCAGCTAATTGAATAAATTTTTTACAGCATTGCCAAGATGTGTTATCATTGCAAGATCCTGTTGCAGCAGATGAAAGATTCGTGACTGGTGAAGTTACATTACAGAGAAAAAATGGTGAGCATGTATAACTATAATTTTAAACTCAAGTTTGATTTAAGAAGAAAGAAGCATTTCATCTGGTGTAATGCATTGAGAAAGGCCCCTTTACCACTTCCCATTGGTTATGTTCCTTCACCCTTCATATATTTATAATCTTTCCCACAAAATCCATCAAAATCTTTCATTTGGTTCAGCATATTAGATGCATGAAACAAACCGAATAACAGCCACTAACAGATCTCCCTATTTATCTTTTGCACAAGTTTGCAAAATAATTCGATAAAAAATATAGATGGAATGAATCAATTTAAGTATTGGATGTTACTAAGATTTGCTTAATATCACAGGAATTCAGGAAGACAGACTGCGTGTTAAGCACTCAAACCTAGAAGATCAGAATATTTGTGAAAAAAGCTTCCAACAGCCGCTAACGGAAAGTGAAAACTGCCTCAAGTGGATTCTTGTCATGAGTCAACTATTCGTCAACACTGCAGAAGGACTTTTCAAACTAAACATCCCGTTTAACGTTCTTCAAGGTGGTGGCGGGGAGATTCAGGACGAAGGTAGCAAACTCATATTAGATTGTGGGTATGAAGTGATGAAAAGAAAGGGAATACGGCAGGAACTCAAAAAAGTTCATAGTTATTCAGGGATATTAATGGGTACCACCAACATAATAGTATCCTTTGATGAGTTAGTTAGGCAGCTGAATAAAGACATGGAGAAGCTCAAGTTCTATGGTAGGAAAAAAAGCTGCCAATTTGATGTTGAAGACTACCTACCTAAAATGCTTGAACATGATGTTTTTGACAAAGATCCAGATGTGAACTGCATGTGGGACTTAGGTTGGAATGATGAGACAGTTGCATTTATTGAGAAATACGATGTTATAAGGGATGCAGAAAAGCATATTCTTAGTGTTTTACTGGATGAGATCACCCTAGATTTTTTCATGTTCAATCATACACCGAAACAGTAGAAAGAGAGCAGCTCCAAGTAAGGGGGATATGGAGCTGAGTTTGTCATGTGTAATTTTTCAATGCAATTTTGTGTTTTGTAATTTATAAGGATAAGGATTTGATTACGGCAATGATTTCTAGGTTTAGAAATTAATTCCGTTTCTTCATATCAATTTAGCGTGGTTCACGAAATAAAAAAGATTGTCTTATTTTGTTTTCGCTATCAGTTCTTGTAATTTTTTATTGATTATGCGGCATGAGGAATATTCCTGTATTTGGAGGAAGAGGTGTACATCTTGCAGCCATGAAAGGAAAAGAACATCAGGTATATAGATTAAAGAAGGCCTTCGAGCTTGGAATAAATTAATTGATGCTTTCTTATCAAAGCAAGGTTTTGTGAAGTGCACAGTAGAATTCCGTGTATATGTGAAGGAAATCCAGCACAAGAATTTAGTTCTTGTGTATGTGGACGATTTAATTGTCACAAGAAATGTGCAGACTGAGATAAAGCAGTTTAAGGTGAAAATAAAATTAGAATTTGAAATGTCTAATTTGAGAACTCTCAATTATTTTGTTGGTCTTGAATTTTTACATACTCCTAAGGGAATACTTCTACATCAGAAGAAATATACTTGTGAAGTGCTGAAAAGGTTCAATATGGAAGATTGTAATGTAGCTCTTACACCAGTGATAGCAAATCTCAAATTAATTGAAAATTTAGATCACTCAGGTTTCTATGTAACAACAGTCCTAATATTAGTTATGGAGTTGGGTTGGTAAGTAGATTTTGAATTATCCTAGAGTACCACATGTGGCTATAGCTAAACATATATTGAGATATCTAAAAGGTCAAATGACTATGGCCTGCTATTCCTGAAAGGAGATTATCAAAATGAAGCTATCATAGAGATTTTTTCTGACTCGGAATCTTGTGGAAATAAAGTAGGGAGAAAGAGTATGTTTGGCTATTTGTTCAAGTATCTTAATGCACCAATTTCTTGATGCTCAAAAAGGCAAAAAATGTTGTAACACTCTCTTCGTGTTAAGCCAAGAATATAGCATCTGCAAAAGCTACATGTCAGATCTTGTGGCTAGAGCCGTTGTTGGAAGAATTGAAACTGGAATATAAGAAACCAGTACAACTATTTGTTGACAACAAATCAGTTATAAGCTTGTTCAAAAATTCAGTTTTTCATGACAGGAGCAAACACACACATTGAAACAAAGTTTCATTTTCTTAGGGATCAAGTGAGCAAAGGCAAATTGGAACTTGTGTATTGCTGCACTGAAGATCAAGTGATAGAATTTTCACTAAGTCACTTAGGCAAGTGAGATTTGAAAATTATCCAAAATTAGTGTTAGACTTTCTATTGAAACTGTACACAGAATGTTACACTTTGAGTTCTGTTTTCTTTCTTATAAATACAAGTCCTGATGTATTCTTTTAATAAGTGAATGACAAAACCTCTTGTTTCTCAGCATTTCTGCGTGTGAGTGCTCTGTTTCTGTTCTGCTAACCCTAACACTTCTCAAAGAAATTTGAACTAGACCAAACTCCACCATATGTTGAAGAACAATAAGAACTTGCTGCAGCTGATCCGTCTTTACTGTTTTTTTTTTTTCAGTAGCCATTCATGCTTCCTTGACCCTCCGCTAGAACCCTTCCTCTCTCCGTTACTAGTTAGCAGATGCAAAATGTAAACCGCCGTTTTAATTTTTTTTTTTTAAACAAATGAATTCTTCCTACTTTAAATTGAGAATAGACACTTCTCTCATGAATATAAAAACATGTTTCACACTAGAGAGCCATGCAACACATTTCCCTCCAAGCCCCAGATCTTCCGTGCTTACAACACATAAATTTAACATCTTCAATTTTCAGGATTGATGCGAAAAAGAAAAGAACAATTAAGCAAACCAGGATATCGATATAGAACATTACCTGGTTCAGGCAGCAAGTGGCGCAGGAGGAACTTTTGCCAATGGATGATTCTAAACAGGCCTCCAATTCCACCTTTTTTTTTTCTCTCACCAGAAATCTCGACAATTGCAGATTCCATTCTCAAAATGATGAAATCGACTTGCATCTCTTACTGTTATCTTCCTCTCTGTTATAAGAGTCATAAATTTTACTGCATTATGGCAGTCAACACATATACGCAAATTTTTTGTAACTAGAATGGGATTGCTGGGACTGGTATTAAGAATTCCAAATGCAATGGCTATTTTTTCGCTATGATAAAGGAGAATCTGTTCCTTCTCCTCTTCTTCAACATCATGGAAAACAAAACCAGAATCTGCCTGATATCCCACTTTTTTCATCTGCACCAATAGTTCTTGTAGCTTGTTATTTATGGATACTGACTGTGGATGAGATCGATCACCCCCAATGAATCCATGGATTACCCCAGAGATCTCAATCCAACTGCATCCTGGGCTTTTCTTGTAACCTTGATGCTTCTGTATGCTTCTAATATGTGCTGCATCGTCCCATCTGCCTACGGAACTATAGATGTTAGACATGAGAACAAAATTTCCAGTACCCTCAGGTCCCAACTGCTGGATCTTCTTTGACACCCGTTCACCCATTTCAACATTATTGCGGGTCCTACATGCAGAAAGCAATGCACTCCATACACGAACGTCAGGCTCAAACGGCATCTTTTGAATAAAAGAGTATGCTTCATCCAGATTTCCGGCTCGGGCCAGGAGGTCAACCATGCATATGTAATGTGCCATCCTTGTTGAGATGTTGAGATCTTGGCTCATGGTATTAAACCAATATTTCCCTTCCGTCACAAGTCCTGAATGGCTACATGTAGATAAAACAGCAATAAGGGTCACATCATCCGGCTTCACGCCTGAAGCCAGTAATTCGTGAAACAATGAAAATGCTTCGATGTATAGCCCATGAATGCCATAACCAATTATCATTGTATTCCACGAAACAATATCCCTCTTATTCATTCTATCAAAAACATGCCGACTGATATGAATCTTTCCACACTTTGCATACATGTCAATTATGGCATTACAAATGGAGGTATTTGCAGTGAAGCCTCTAACGACTGAGTATCCATGGCAACAGATCCCATGTTGTAGAGCGGCCAAATGTGAACAAGCTGGAAGCAAACCAATCATGGTCGCGGAATCTGGGCTGGTCCCAGATAACTGCATCTGGCGAAAAATAAGTACAGCTGTTTCTGCATAGCCATTTTGCACACATCCTGAAATGATAGCACTATAAGAAACGGAGTCTTTTATGATCATTTCATCAAGAAATCCAAGTGCATCATCCATGATCCCACACTTTGCGTACATTGATATCAGCGAGTTTCCCACTGTTGTGTCTGAATTTATCCCTGATTTAATCATGTAACAGTGCAAGTTTTTCCCCTTATTCAGATCAGTGAGTTTTGCACATGCTCGAAGTGTGCTTGCAAGAATGACTGGTGTAGGATTCAAGCCATGCATATATACCATGGAATCATAAAGGGCCAAAGCATCTCTCATGGAGTCACAAATGACATATCCCCCAATCATAGCACTCCAGCATATCTCGTTCTTTTGGTTCAGGGCATTGAAGATTTTCTGGGCATAAGATAAGTTATGGCACTTGGCATACATATCCAAAAGCCCAGTGGCAACCACCACATCATGACTGAAGATTTTTCTTACAGAGTAAGCGTGAATAGCTTTCCCCTGGCATAAGGCATTAGCTTGTCCAACTGTGGGTAAAAGAGATACAATAGTGGAAGAATTAGGTGCAATTCCGGCTTGCTGCATTTGGACAACTAAGTGAATTGTTTGATTGTGAAAACCATGAAATGAAAAGCCAGCAATGATTGCATTCCATGAGACAATATCCCTGTGGGACATACTATCAAATATTGTGCGTGCTTCAAAAAAATTGCCACATTTGGCATACATGTCAAGCAAGGCAGTAGAAACGTAGAGATCGGCCTGTAGGCCAAGTGTGACCGCATGGTCATGTATTTGTCTTCCAAGTTGGTTTGCTTGGAGAGCGGAACAGGCTTTGAGAAGAAAAGGGAAGGTAAATTTGTTGGGTGTGACACCTAGTTGCAACATGCGATGGTACAGATGAATGGATTGGAGAAAAGGGCCAGTCCAAGCATAAGCTCGGATCATCATGTTCCACAAAACAACACTTGGGTTTGGAATTTGGTCAAACACATGACGAGCAAGTTCGATTTGATTACGTGCAGCATAGAGACGAACAAGGTTGTGAAGCATACGGGGCTGGTTGTTGGTATGTTGAGAATGGCGGTTATTTTGAGTGTGAGGCGAGCGAGGTTGGTTTTTGGGGTTTGAGATCAAAGCTTCTTTGCTTTTCAAATATCTCCGTTTCATTGTCTGTCAAACCTAGAAGATCAGAATATTTGTGAAAATAGCTCCCAACAGCGGCTAACAGAAAGTGAAAACTGCCTCAAGTGGATTCTGGTCATGAGTCAACTATTGGTCAACACTGCAGAAGGACTTTTGGAACTGAACATCCCATTTAACGGTCTTCAAGGTGGTGGTCGGGAGATTCAAGAGGAAGGAAGCAAAGTCATATTAGATTGTGGGCATGAAGTGATGAAAAGAAAGGGGATGCGGCAGGAACTCAAAAAGCTGCCAATTTGATGTTGAGGACTACCAACCTAAAATGCTTGAACATGATGTTTAGGTTGGAATGATGAGCCAGTTGCATTTATCGAGAAATACGATGTTATAAGGAATACAGACTTAGAGTTCTACTGGATGAGATCACCCTAGATTTTTGCATGTGAAATTTTTTCAATGCAATTTTGTGTCTTGTAATTTATAAGAAATCAATAATGATTTCTAGCTTTAGAAATTTATTCTGTTTCTTCATATCAATCTATAGTGGTTCACGAAATAAAAAAAGGTTGTCTTTTAAGTATAAAATGATATGAACGATTAAAGTATTATTGTTTTTTATAAGAAAATGTTGTGTCTGTGTTGGGAGCAGTGGAAAAGGAAAGGATATTCTGTTGTATTATATTCTGCCTTGCATTAACTACAGGCAGAGGGGTAGAGAAAATCGAATTGGCATGGCGTCATCGTGTTCAGGGTTTGAGTTCCTGACGAGGAAGCCGTACACTCCGCCATCGTGGGCGTCCCATCTCCACCCTTTACCTTCCAACGTCTTCTCTCTTGCCCATGTTTGTATTTATTTCTAAGACCCATTCTTTCATTTCTTTCAAGATTACTCCTATTCAACTCTCTCCGTCTTCTCTCTCTCAGCTTCCCACTCCAATTCACAGATGGAACCTTCCCAATCTGCCCCCCAATACGGAGCTCTGGATCAAGGTATGTATGTTATTCCCTTCCTTCTTTCCTCGTCATTCACTCACCTCTAGGTATTGTTGCGTAGCGAGACGACCTTTCAGGAATGCAGCTCAGTGGAAACAAAGTGAGGAAATTGGAGTTCCTGATGGCCGACGCCGTTGCGCAAGGTGCCGACTCTATCATCACAATCGGAGGCATCCAGAGCAACCATTGTCGCGCCACTGCCGTCGCCGCCAAGTATTTGAACCTTGACTGTTTTCTCATCCTCCGCACCTCCAACCTCCTTGTTGACAAAGATCCGGGACTCACCGGCAATCTTCTCGTTGAGCGTCTTGCTGGAGCTCACGTTAACCTTATATCCAAAGAAGAGTATTCAAAAATTGGAAGCGTGGTCAGTCTACTTCTGATATCCCATTCTTTCATTCATTACATCTCATCCTATCCTTATTGCCATTTTCTCCCTTTTCTTTTAACCATCATCACATTCACTTAGTTATATTCATTAATTATTCAATTCCTATTACACATTATTGCTTTCAAACTCGCGCATGCCATCCTTAACATTAAATGCCAACAAATGTTATTGTACCTATTCGACAGACTAACTCTTCCTTTGAGTCACAATCATGGAAAAATGTTTCTTTTCGCTGGGAATGCTGCATAATATATTTCGTGTTTGTGCTGTGAAAAACTCTTGGTCTTTCTTATTGTATAACTTCTAGAAATACTTCTAGCCAAAAACATTTCTTTCTTTATTTTTCCTCTGATTTTAGAGACCTTAAATGTTCATAATTGGTGTCAGTTGTTGTTCTTATCTTACAGTCTCCAAATTCTGCTTCAGTTTTTGTTGGATTCTTTCTCGTTAAAATATACATGTTGTAGCCTTTGACTGTTTCTTCATTGTGAATGAAGTTTTAGAAATTGGAGTTAGATTCATATGACATCATTTTGGAAGCAGCATCTTGTTTACTCGCCTCTGTTTTAAGTTGGCTAAGTTGACATGTTTTTATTGCACGTATTGCTGAATGATATTTTATCCATTGAACTTTTTCTTAGACACTCACCAATGTCCTAAAAGAAAAGCTGATAAAGGAAGGAAGGAGACCATATGTTATACCCGTTGGGGGATCAAACTCTTTGGGAACATGGTGAGTGAGACTATATCATTACTTTCTTGCCTTTTATAACTAAGGTATAAATTAAGTTGTCCCTAATTTCAAACTAATATAAAATTATTTATGCATCTTGCTTGAGCTTTTGGATATTTGGTTTATGACATGGTTAATAATTCTGTCAATGTTAGGCCCAGCCCATTTTAAGAGTCTAACCCTCAAGAGCAAAAATAGATTAGAATAGCTATACTTGTATATAAACTTTGTTGCATATACAGAGGGGTGTGTGAACCATCATTGTGTAACCTTGAGCAATTTAGCTCGGTGGAAGGGAAATACTCTTAGGGAAGACTTATCTCTCAAGTGCAATACAAAATTCTTTTCTCTTTCTCTCTTTTTCTTTTCTCATTATCTTGGTGTCTAACAACACTGGTTTGACCTACTAGATGCAAAATAAGGGAGCAATGGAATCTTGCATCGATGCTTTGGAAAATTCAATAGAAACATTAAAGGAAGTAAGGTAGGAGCAAGGGAATCAACTATTAGAAATCAAGACGCAGTTGGGAAAAATTGATAAGATTGATATTGCATTGGGACATATGATGCAAAAACTAGGACTGGTGATGGATGAGGATTAGGACCGTCTATCAAGTTCTTGGTCATTCCACAATGAACAAAGAGGACACAAGGGGTAATGTGTCGAGTAGGGGCAATGATGTGATACGTTTTTGGTGCAAGGAAGTGGACTTACCAACATTTGATGGAAATGATCTGTTGAGATGGATTGTTAAGGGGAAGAAGTTCTTTGAGATCCTACAAATTGAAACTTCCAAAACAATGCAACTCACTTTTGCCAACATGGAAGGAATTGCAGTGGTTGGTTTCATTTCTTGAGAAATGAACCCCCAAGTTATCACATAAGGGCTTTACCACAATGATCATTAAGAGGTTTGGCACAAGAAGTATGGAAAACGTATATGAACATTTGTCCATTTGTGACAAAATGACGTAGCAGAAGAATTTGTCCGAGAATTTGAAGTCTTGTTAGCCTCAGCAGAGACTCTTAGAGATGAAAGACTACTAGGTTTTCTCTTAGGTGGACTGAAATTGGAGTTAAGATATAGGGTCAAGACCCATGATCCTTAAGAAATTACGCTAGCCATGTCTTGGGCTTGAGACATGGAGTAGGGAATGCGCCATAGGCTCCAAGGGGGCATGTCCAAGGGTCCAAACATGTCATATTTTTCTTTCTTGAGGAATTTTGTAATGGGGATAAACACTTCTTGAGTGGGATTGTCTAGTCAACCCCACGGTAAGGACTGGCAACATGTATTGGTACCAAAGTAAACTTCGTGAAGGTCAAAGGGGGAGCTCGACCATATCAACCCAGAGATTGAACCCAAATGGATTTGGGGGATCAACATTGTCTAGGAACATAGCGTTGTAACAATTGCCCTATGTGTTTGGACATGAGTTATCTAAAGATTTCTATGTGTTTGGACGTGAGTTATCTAAAGATTTCTATTTGTTTGGACATGAGTTATTTGAAAATTTCTATGTGTTTGGATATGATTTATTTGAAGATTTCGATGTTTTTGGATTGAAGAGGGTAGATGTGATTTTAAGAGTAGTGTTCCAGAAAGCATTGGGAGAGGCAAGGATGAATTGGAACACTTTGCCAATCACAATTATGCTATAAGGGAGGGTCTATAAAATAGTGGGAGATCCGACACTTAATCAATGACTTCTTTTAAAACTTAGGGAAGGTTTTGTCTCTACCCTATTGGTTTTGTCTCCACTATCCCTAGAGGCTGAGAACAATGATGGAGGATAGTGATAGAGAATCCAAAATCACTCATCAGCAAGAACTAAGCTCCAACAATTGTTGAACAAATATAGTCTAGTTTTTTCAACTTAGCAATGATGACCATCTCACTGTGACATCAATGTTAAGATTCCTGTCGTGGCTGGAATTGATCCCACTAATGTAGGACCTTACACATATGCACATGTCCAAAAGAATGAGATTGAGAAAAATGGTGGCTGAAACGGTAGAAATGGATATTTTTCAACCTAGTTTGAGTCCTCTTTCAAGCACAACTATTTCGGTAAAAAAGATAATATGATAGTTGGAAGTTGTGTTGATTATCTCACTTTGAATAAGGCTATTATTCCAAATAAATTCCCAATTTCAGTGATTGAGGAGTTGTTGGGTCAGTTACATGAGGCAAGATATTTTCTCAAGATAGATTTAAGGGCTATATACCACCAAAATCAGAACAAATGAATTCAACATTCATAAGTTAGCTTTCAGAACACGAAAGGACATTTTTTGTTGCTAGTGATTTTGTTTGGGCTCACTAATGCCCCCAACAACTTTCTAGTGTGGAATGAATTCAACTTTATAGCCCTTCCTACAAAAGTTCATTTTAGTCTTCTTTGATGATAAGTTGGTTTATAACGAGACACGGCTTCATCATTTGAAGCATATGCAATTAGTCCTTGCTACATTGGACAAATTGCAATTTTTGGCTAATAAAAATGAAGTGTTGTTTTGGAAGAAGTAAGGTGGAGTATGTAAAGCCCATCGAATCTGTAAGAATGGCCATAGATTAAGGCCAATTTTGCAGTGGCAATCCCCTATGATAATAAAAGCTTTGTGGGGATTGCTTGGTTTAACAGGATGTTAGAGGAGGTTTCTCTAGGGATATGGCAAAATTGTAACACGACTTACTGATTTATTGAAAGTGGGTAACTTCAATTGGGATCAAGTGATTGAACAAGCGTTTCAAAAGCTCAAGCAGTATATGGCTACAAGCCCAGTTTTGGCCGTGCCAGATTTCTCTCAAATTTTTGTTGTTGATTGTGACGCTTCATGTAAAGGACTGGGAGTAGTGTTATCTCAAAATAAGAGGCTGATAGCTTTCTTTAGCAAAGCTTTGCCAGACTTAAATATGTCCAAATCTGTTTTTGAGAAAGAACTTGTGACTTTGATTTAGCAATTCAACACTGGAGGCCATATACTTACTAGATTAACGAATTCCAACTAAAAATCAACAGAAATTGGTTGGCAAAATTAATGGGATGTGATTTTATATTTTGTACAAAGTTGGGTTACAAACAAGGTTGATGACACTTTTTTTTTGGAATGAAAGAGGAGAAAGAGTTGGTTGCAATTTCACGTTCTTTCTAGCAGGACATGGAACAAATAGATGAAAAAGTATGCAAGGATCCTATGTTATGAAAAGTAGTGGCAGATTTGCACACATATGCAAATTCCCACACTTATTATACATTGGAGGATGAGAAGGTTGTATTTTAAGGGTTGTTTGGAAGAGTCTAAGTGGATTCTGAAAATTGTTATGGAAATTTGATACTTCATCCATAGGGGGTCAGTTAGGCTTATATCACACAAATAGAAGAATTGCACAAAATTCGTTTTGGGTAGGAGTGAAGAGTTCTATCACATCTTTTGTAGCTATGTGCGATGTGTGTCAAAGGAGGAAGTCTGTAGGATCCAAATCAGCCAGACTCTTGCAGCTTTTACCCATTCCGAAAGTTGTATAGGAGGAATTTAGCATAATTCCGTTACTCATCTTTCGAAGGTCAGAGGCTTTAATGTTGTGCTTGTAGAGATCGACCGATTGAGTAAGTATGTTCACATCATTCCCATTAAGTATCCTTATTCGGCTCACAACATCACTCATATCTTTGTTAATGAGTTTGTTAGATTGTATGAAATTCCTATTTCTATTGTTAGTGATCGTCTACCTTTATAAGTCTATTTTGGACAGAGTTTTTTTATTACAATACAAGAGACTTCGCTAAAGACAAGAATGGAATATCATTTGGAAATGGACAGTCATAGAAAGACTACTAATTTGTACCTTAGGGACATATTTGAGTTATTTTTGTCTAGAATAGCCCAGAGTTGGTTGTCGTTTATTCCTTGTACTAATTATTGGTACAACACATCTTATTATATTTCCAGTGAAACGTTATGCAGGCCTTGTCACAAGATTTGCATGATCATGATGAAGTGTTGAAATAATTAGAATCTCACTTATATTGAGCTCATTCACATATGGTCAAGTTTGCTAACAGGCATAGGAAGGAAGCTATAATTCAAGCGGGAGATTGGGTGTGCTTTAATGTTCGTACTCAATACAAAATTCTTTTCTCTCTCTCTCTTTTCTGATTACCTTGGTGCCTAGCAATCATCCCTTCTCCCTAAGCTGATTTTTATGGTTGAGCTAGGCCTAGCTCATTTTCAATTTTAAATTGTGCAGTGCATCAGCCACCATTCATCGGGATAAAAAGTTATGTTGTGACCTAACTATTTATACTTTGCTATTATTCTTCTGTGGTCCCTCAATGCACCTTTATAGTTAAGCTTTGTTGGTGGGATAGTCTTTTACCATGGTCTAAGTATTCTTTTCACCCAAAATCGTTGTTGTTTTAATATTTTTAGCTGAAAAGGTATCTGTATTGAAATTGGTGATGGGTTATATACATGGAACTTTTGAACTACTCTGTTCCCAACTAGTGATCATGGATAACTTTATTTTTTATTTATTTTACATTCTTAGTATCATTAAATTATTCCTTTCAGGGGTTATGTAGAGGCTATTCGAGAAATTGAGCAACAAATTCAGAGGGGGGCCGAAAATATCAAGTTTGATGATATTGTTGTCGCTTGTGGCAGGTTATGGCTACTTGATTTATTCATTTTCCCCTTGGTTGGATTCTCTTTATATCTTAGATAGCTACTTTTTGTAGCAACTTCCTGCCATCTTCCAATAGGGTAATTAGTAAATTAAGATCTGGTGACAAAATTACGAGTGCTTCCATTAAGTGCTTTCAACTCACAATTTACAACCAAACTTTTCACTGAATGTGACCTTGATCAGTGTTAGGATTGATTTTGTAATTGATACACCACCTCAGGAGAACATTTTCTATTAAATCCTAGTTAATTATATTTTCATCAATTTAATATCGTGCATTTATTAATTTTCAGTGGGGGCACAATTGCTGGTCTGTCGCTCGGTTCATCGTTGAGTACATTGCAAGCAAATGTATATATTCCATTAAGAAGACTCGCATAACCCATGTTTTTGTCATCCTTTCATGTTATTTGTGTGCTTCCTGCAGGTACATGCATTCTCTGTTTGTGATGACCCAGATTACTTTCACAACTTTGCTCAAGGTTTGCTTGATGGACTCAATGCTGGTGTTAACTCGAGAGATATTGTCCACATTCAAAACGTGAGTGTCTTGGCGTCCTTTTTTGTTGGTAAGATTTATAAAGATTCGTTAGAGAAAGTAAGTAAAACATGCTACTTTTCTTGGTCTTGCTGTTTTTCGTTTTTATGCTCTATTTAAGTTGGATAACACCTTATCTAGAGGGGAAAAAAGTACAGACTAACGGATGAATAACTCCCTGCGGAGCTAACATGCATGTGTGACTGTCATAACACCGACGTCTGTCTGTACAAACACATACAATTATGATCCGGAAAACTAGCTTCTTTTTCTTGGTTTAAATGTTTTTTAATTGACAATGAAAATTTAATCGTTCACAGGCCAAGGGTCTTGGCTATGCAATGAATACATCTGAGGAGCTTAATTTTGTAAAAGATGTTGCTGCGGCTACTGGTGTTATTCTTGACCCAGTATACAGGTATTTATTTGTTCCACAGATTGTGCACTGTCAAATTATTTTTGTATATGGGTCTATTTGTGCAAGCTTTTAGTATGGAAAAATAAGAAGAAAAAGTTAAATGATTATTTCTCTAAGTTAAAATTAGCTTATCTAAGTTAATTTGTATGAGTTTTGTCATATAACTTCTCTAAATTTTTACTCTTTAACTTTTGCATAAACTAATGCACATTTATTGGGAAACTCTATTTTTCTTCTTAAAGTCCCCGTGAAGAATTTTGTCATTTACTTCTTTAATTTTTTACTTTTTAACTTGTGCATGAACTAATTTAAATTTATACAAAAATTCATTTAATTTTTCTTATTTTTCTCTTCTTAAATTCCTTGTGAAAAGATTTTGTCCAAAGAGACTCTAACGAAATTACTTCCTTTGTACATTTATGTGAATCTCGTGTTCACATGTTTTGTCCTCTAATTTGAAAATAACATTTGGTCTCCTTATTTAAAAAATCTGTAATTTTGGATTAATCCTCAATTGAGTCTACATTTATTGATTTATTTTATCTCTCATAGTTTAATTAACTAAATCATTTTTTGATGATACCTCAATGAATATGTTAGCTCCAGAGTTTAATGAACCAAAATAATATAAATGAAACATATGAAAGTTGAAAGTTAGGCCAAAAAATTACGGATTTTTTAAAATAGGAAGATTAAATGTTTTTATTTTAAAATAGAGGATCAATATTGCAGACTAACCAAAATAGGGGACCAAATATTTAAACCAAAAAGTTAATACTAAATGGTAGTGCATTTGATTGGCATCATAGGACTCATGTAGTTTACATTCATCGTCACGTAATGGCTAATCGTTAATATTCAAGAGACAAAATAAGTCCTATATGTAGTAGTTTGTGAATTTATAAAAATTTGAATCTGTAACACTAAAATTCATGGACTTGCTTGTTATCAAATGTGTAGTGTACCATTCATTAATCCTGTATCACCTATATGAGAAAGTATTGAATGTTCTTTTTTTTTTTTTTTGCATTTTTTAGGGTATTAAATGATTTTCCTTTCGTTTAGTACTCATTCTTAATTCCTTTACATGTACCTCGAGGGAATTCCTCTGCATATTCCAAACTTGATAGGGAAAAAAAAAATCTTGTAATGAAAATTTGGTTGTTGGATGTTATTAACTGAATATTGCTAAGTTTAGTTAACTTCGTATTCGGTTGGTAATACCCTCTCAGCGGTAAGGCTGCTTATGCAATGGTGAAAGATATGGTGGAAAATCCAAAGAAGTGGGAAGGGAGAAAGATCCTCTTCATACATACGGGAGGCCTCCTAGGATTGTATGACAAGGTTGATCAGTTGGCTTCTGTTGTTGGGAATTGGCAGCGAATGGATGTTAATGAATCTGTGCCTAGGCAGGATGGTATTGGAAAGATGTTCTAGAAAAGGAAAGCCGAAAACCCTGACATTGCCAGCATATATATTTTGTAGTGTCTTTGACCTTATAAGGTGTATACTTATTTTTAATAGTCATGCACACACTTACTTGAATTTACCATATGATACTAAACTTATGTGAACACAAGTGACAACAAATCAAGTTTGTTATGATTAATGTTTGTTTTACATTAGAACGTAATAAGAAATATATGTTCTCAATTTGCCAGTACAAAGTAATTGGAAACTTTTCCATACATGAATGAATGTATAAAGTTTTATAGAGTGGAAACTAATTTATTTGATGCGTAGAGTAATTGATTGCATGTAATCCTAGACCTTTGCGGGCGTAACCGCGGGGGTACAAGAGGAGGGGAGATATGGCAATGGATGACATCTTAGACCATTTGTTGATACTCACATTTTACAAAAGAAGACTCGTATCACTTATGGCTGAGATATTGTCAAAATACAGATGTCCATATTATTTATTAAATCATTTAATAATTCTAGTAAGATGTGTGCATGTAAATTATACAATAAGTGGAATAGGTTGAGATAGGGTTAATAGTTTTTTCTTTTTTGTTCCTATGTTATTTTTTTAATTGTACTTACTATTTTAAATTTTTTTAAAAGCAAATTAATATATTTTCTTCTTTAATAGTAATGATACTATCATAATGACACGCAAATAGAGAAAACCATTCCATTATTTAAAGTTTATTTGTTAATCAAAGATGATAAAGCGTGTTAATATATTTTACCGTACAAGTACTGTGGATGAGGTAAAGTGTGTGACTGCCTGACATGCAGTTCTTGCAACTAAGTCACCAGCTATTACGCTAACTCATCTGTAACGGCCCCACCACGAAATGAAGACTCAGAAAGTATAGTTGAATAAAGGTAATTAAACGGAGAAAGGACGTGATGTAAATGTGCACTGCTGGCAATAAACTATTTTAATACGAGACAATATAATAGTTTCCGATGGCAGTAAGTTGAAATAATAACATTTAACTTATTATTTTATTTATAAAGCTGAACTTTTTTAAAATGATAATTGTTTAGAATTTAATATTTTTAATTGTTTTATACAATTGTTTACAACTTTTATTTATCTTTTATGGTATTTAATTCTGAATATTTTTATAAAAATTAAAAACCCATTGTTTTCTTTAAGAACCTTTAAAAAAACACTTTTATGATTAAAGTGAAAATGAAAGAAAATATATTCTCGACTTAAATGCCTTTAACAAAATTTTGGAAAAAAAAAACGATAATTATGACAGTGCTAAATTAATGGCAAATCCCTAATACTGTCAGTAAAACCGAATAAAATGTTCCTTAACAGTATCAAGATACAAATTGATTGCTCCCAGATTGAGTGAGGTTCCATGCAACGCAAGCACGTCGTCTTAAATGATTCACATTGTCAGCAGCTTTTCTTCCCTCCCCAGCGTGGTGTCACACGCCATACAAAATTGGATTGAGTATCTGTATAATATATCACAAAAATATTACTAGATAGCCTAAAAGAATTATCACACACCATGTACAAGAAGATTCTAAGATTTCCCTGTCCGGCAGAACAAAGAAAGTATAAACCTAACATACACCATACGTGCAAAATTACATTGTTTGATCCTATGGTTTGTCAATGGAATACAGCTTGGTTAGGGGAAGAAGAGACAGACATTTCCCACAGCCACAATACCTTCCAAAGCAGTATGCATGTATGTGGAAGGGCACAACTCTTTCCATTTCCTCTTTAAATGAAAAGCGGTAAGGATGTATCAGTGGGTCCTCCACTCTGAAACGAGGAACCTAACCCAAGTTTGGGTTTGTGAGATTATCACCATAAAGAACCCTCCAAATATTTCAAGATGATATAGGTTCATAAGGGTACGATAACCATGGATGCTTCAGGGCTTCAGATGCAGAGGGCCGCTTCTTAGGGTTGACTTCAAGCAAGTGAGCCACAAAGTCAATGAAGCCTTGGTCTCCCATTGGCAATCTATGCCTCAAGGATGTCTTTTTCGGAATTAAGTATTCTAACCTGTTGGTTTCCTGTAGATTAATAAACAATACATTTACTGCCAAGCATTCAACTAAAAATAGAGGCAACTGCAATTTTAATATAACACGGTAAGAAGTAAAATGTCAAGCCGCTAACATCTGTGAGAAAAAACTAATAAGCCACTTTTGTTAATCTCTTCCAAGCTGTAGATAAATGAATATTTTAGTGCATTGCCTTGAGGTTTAGGGTAGGTTCTGATAATCTCTTCGGAAAAAAAAAAACAGGTTCCAACAATAAAATAAAACTTCCAGTCAAGGCCAGACACTAAACATCTAATTTAACTTGGTTACATAATAGCCCTGGCTCCTAGGTACTACTAGCTAATCAGCACCAATATTCCAGATTGATGGCTATTCCATTTGGTTTAGATAGAAAAAAGATTATTACCTGATTCCTTTCATAAAGCATGTGATTTTTGGTGAAGTACTTATAGGTGTCCCGTCCTTTTGCAAGCATACCTTGATCAATTGGACCAATGATCCCAATCACCCGAGCAAGTAATGTTGCAGGCGAATCATTTTGGAAGAGGACCTACAAAAAGCTTAGTTTAGTGCCACTGAAGAAGAATAGAAAATTAATCATGTAACCAAGGAAAGAAAGCACTACCCATAACGCAGAGAAATTCTACAACTGCTTTCAACCAAATACTTCTAAAAATCCCATAATCGCAAAGTAAGCAAGTGTAATTGATATTATATTCTAATAACTATCATCGGGTCCATGAATGGTGCAGTAACAAAAAACCCCATTTTAAACTAAACAATCTGAAAACCAAAGCAGAACAACTAACTTTAATAACATAAGATTGCTCAAATGAAACAAACATAACACAAAGCAATGCTGCCTTCACGCATGGAAGGAATTTAACATCTCTTCATTACGAGGATAATACGAGTCTATTTATGATGAAACTTCAGCATCTAGAAAGATACCATCATCAAGCAAAAAACAAAAGTTTTTTCTTAAAATGAATTTAAGTGCTGAAGTTAACTACTTTTTGACCTGATTTAGTAGAAACATTTTTACACCTTTTAAATGTGAGAATTTTTATCGCTCTAGAGAAAATATTTTCGTCCTAAAAGCTCAATTGTTTATCAAACTTTGTGACATTTTGAACTACATTAATCATCTTGGGTCCTTACATTGCCAGTACAAAGTTCTGCCAAGATGCAGCCAAGAGACCAGATATCAATCTTCTTATCATATGGAAGTCCCAAAATAACCTCAGGAGCACGATAGGACCTTGACTGAACATAAGAGCAAAGGTGATCTGTCTCAAAACAACTACTTCCGAGATCAATGACCTTCACCTCACATCTACTATAGCTCTTAACCAAAATATTCTCTGGTTTCAAGTCGCAGTGTATTAGTCCAAGGCTATGCAAAAACTGAAGTGCTTCCAAACACTGAATGGTAATTGACTGCATAAATAAATTCAAGAGTTTTCACTGAGAATAGATAAAATGAAAATTAAACATCAAGAAATAAATGGCACACCACAAACCTGCAATCTCGGCATTGTAAAGTACACTTCACCGCCTGATTCTCTGTTAAATTTATGAAACTCGTACAAGTTTGCTTTAAGTAGTTCACATACTATTAACAAATGTTCCTGTCATACAATAGAAAAAGAATGGAGCAGTAAAGTCATTTGACAAACATGGCATACAATACAACTATCAATCAATAATTCTCTGTCATAAATTAACAAATATATTCAAATCACTTTTCTTATTGGTGGCAAAGCTCCCATTGTAGTAATATTTAATAATTAAGGACATAGAATATTTGACAAAACTTGGTACAAGTCTTAAAGGTTAATACCATATCCAGGAATAAATTGCAATGTTCAGAAACCAGAAACACTAAATCTACACAGCAGTTTTATAGTTGAAACTAACAGAACTGAATGATATTTTAGAAGATACAATCGAAAACAATAACAAATAGCAGCAGTATTCAGCGTCACCTAAATATAAATAAAAGTCCAAATAATGGATGACGTGGAAATCATAAAAATGGCAGGAAAAATAATGTAAGATATAGGAAAAATGTATGTGACTAAAATGACAATTGATTGTATCGAAAGCAAATAGTAATATCAAGATCAATTGCAAATGCACTTACTCGATAATAGAAATAATCATATAATCGAAGAATGTGATACTTGTCTCCAGGATCATGCTTATTGACATACTTGAGAAGCTTGATCTCATCAAGACTTTGGTCAAAAAAGTCCTTGTTGTTCTTTATAATTTTAACACAAACATCCATGCCAGTATGTAGGTCATGAGCTTGTATAGCTTTGCTGAATGCAGCAGATCCCAGATACTCCGTAACATGATACCTTCCAGCTAGTACAGAATTCAAAACAACATGGAAATTCTTGTCCTCCTCAAAACCAGTTCTGCACAACAAAACTTAGTTTAAGAAAGACTCTCAAGGCTAAAAGGGAGAACAAAAAACAATCAAGAAGTCATACTACATAACATAAACACACCACAAGCTATCAAGCTCATTGGGATCCTTTTACACAAGGCAAAAATGAAATGCTTATAAGTTCCACTATCATCAGCTCACATATTTACCATGAAGGAAAAAGAAACCACTGTTTCAACAATAGCTTTGAAAGAGGTTTCATTATATATATTCCCAAGACCTTATTTCTTGAAATTTAAGAATAAAAATAAAGGATTAAAGCAGCATTAGGAATTCATAACTGTTACATGTAATGGGCTTAGCTCATGTGTTTTGTATGTTTTTTATCTATAAATATATAATCTTGTATATTCATTATACACTGGGAATTAATCTTATACCTCTCTTCACTTTATTTTCACATGGTATCTAGAGCTCCGGGAAAATCCTTGCCTTCCCGGTAGACCCACTGTTCACTGTTGACTTTCCTTCTTTTTGGCACCGCCACCGCCGCCATTTGGACCAACGATGCTGCCGTTCAAATCGTCTTGGCCAGGCAATCACCACGCCAAGAGATCGTGGCAATAGCAGCCACCACGCACCCTCAATCGCCTCTCCACGTCATGTCACTATATTCTTTTTCATCGTGCGTGGTGACGCATTTGACACCAGTTCCGATGGTGATTACCAGCACTAGGGTTGCCTTATCGTCCTCATTCTGGATCTGCCCGTCCTATTGATCGAAGCTCATTATTTTAGGTTTTTCCTCTCTCATCTATGGCCTCTTCTATTGCCACTATGCATGATCCATCAATCTATACTTGTTATGTCAATGTTCATTTATCCATTGAAAAATTAGATAGAACTAATTATGATGCTTGGACATTAGACATTAAATTATGGCTTAATAGTCAGCTTTGTGTTGATCATATTACCCAGAGTGTGGCCAGTATCACTGAAAATGGTTGAAAATTGATGCTTAATCATGCATTGTTCTCAAGACTACTATTCACTCATCTTTAAAACAAATATTTTGTGCCTATGAGACATGTTAAGAAGTTTGGGAACAAGCCAAACTATGGTACACAATGATACCCAACATCTTTATGGTGTTTATAAAAATATCCTCAATCTTGTTGCTCCCAGACGTTTTGATGTTACAATGACTAAATAAAGTATGTGTTGACATCTATCTAGTAGTATGTGTCGATGATATTGTTCTTATAAGCAGTGATCACCATGGCATCTCACAGGTAAAGCAAGACCTTTGTCATCACTTTCAGACCAAAGATCTTGGTAAATATATTTCTTGGGGATTGAGGTAGCATAATCCAACAACAGTATTGTTATCTCTCAAAAGAAGTATGTGTTTGATATTTAGGAACAAATTGGGTTTAATAAATTCAAAATTTGTTACTATGGATCCCAATGCCAAACTCCTAACTAATCAGGGAGGAACCTCTCTCAGATCCCCAAAAGTACAATAGATTAGTTGAAAAATTGAATTTATCTTACTGTTCATATATTTCCTTTGCAGTCAATGTGGTGAGTCAATTTCTTAATTTACTATGTGTAGATCATTGGAATGCAGTTATTCCTATATTGAAGAACATTAAAAGTTCTCCTAGAAAAATGTTTGTTATATGGTCACAATAACCATACTAAGTTGCATGCTATTCAGGTGTTGATTCCTCACCAACCTTTAGCTATTAGAGCTTTTTGTGATACAGATTGGGCAACAAATCTTGATGCCAGTAGATCCATTGGGGCTGCCATTTACTTTGGACCTAATTTAGTTTCTTGGTGGTCAAGGAAACAAATTGTGGTTTCAAGATCTAGCAAAACAGTTGAATATAGGAGTTTAGCTACTACTACAACTGACATATCATGGATACAGACTCTTTCAAGTCACAAGACCCTTCTTTGTACAAGTCTATTGTCGGTGCACTTCAGTATGTTAATATAACACATCCTGAATTGAGCTTTTCTGTCAACATGGTATGCTAGTCTATGTCTTCTACTCGAGTCTCATTGGGTTGTTGTTAAAAGAGTATTGAGATATCTTAAAGGGGCCTTACATTCTGGTCTCATTGTTCAGCCTTCCATTCCTCATTAAACTCTAGCTATTAGAGCTTTCTATGATGCCTATTGAATAACAGGTCGTGATGACAAAAGATCTACTTTTGGGGCTGCCATTTATTTGGGACCTAATTTAGCTCCATGGTGGTCAAGAAAACAAATTGTGTTTTCAAGATCTACCAGAATATAGGAGTTTAGTTGCTGCTACAGCTGACATATTATGGATACAGACTCTGATGGAACTTTCAGTTTCTCATTATACTCCGATTGTTCTGTGTGACAATCTCAGTGATGTTAATTTGGCTCATAATCCTGTTCTTCATGCTAGAACCTTAGCCCATGGAGGTTGATGTGTTCTTTACAAAAAGGTTAACAACAAGCAGCATGTTGTTCAACACATTCCTGATCAGGATAAATGGGCAGATCTTCTTACCAATCCTTTATCTCCAACTAGAATTTCCTTAGTTAGGGACAAACTCAACGTAACTGAGATATCTTTTGGTTTCTCAGCCCCGTTGAGTCTGCAAGGGGGTGTGAGGGTTATACTCTGTTTGACGTGTATTGGTCTGTTATTGTTCTTGTTTCAGTTAGACAGTTGTTTTCTGTTACAGCAGTGGTACTGTTAGGCCAAGGAAGGAAAGCACAGTAGAACTAGCATAGCAGGACGACATGACAGTGGTTTGGAAAAGCTATCCGGCATCAATCCAATGAACAGACAAAACTAACTTGTAACTGGGTTCTATGTAGTCATATGTTCAGAGTCTCAAATTCATCTTGTATCTTTAACCCTTTTCATAAAAATAAATCAATGTATTGGTTTTATATCACGAGTTATTTGTTAATTGAGGCAAATGGTAAGCATGTTTACTGGACCAGTAAATACCATGATTAGTGATTATAGCTCAGATCAGCACATGAACACAAACAAACACCACTTATTAAAAACATGCCTGTTTTTCCTGTGCACGATCTTTAGATTGAAGGTTTCAAGTTCCTCCTCCTGTGCCTTTATCTGCCTTACTTGCTCTTGCACAGCTGCCACCTCTTCATCCTCTGCTCCTACATCATCTTCCCTTGCAATTCCAGTTTTTTCATCCTCTTCCACCTTTACAAGCTCTCTTTCAGAATATCCATAATTTGAAATTGTTGTTGGAGAAGAGTTTGTGGATCTTACATTGTTAGCATTATTATCATCCCTAGAACTTCTAGCAGGTGATGAATCACTACTCTTTCGCCTCCACGAAGCAAGCATGTCATCAGTTTCCACAAATGCACTAAGACAGTCATCAATTTCATCTGCATTGCCATTATTTGACCAAAGGGACTTATCGGTGGAAGCCTGAATCATCTCACCATCCTTCAAAGATAGGGGAAAAGAGAAGTTCCCATCACCATGAGCTTTTATCTGGAACTGTGCATCTCTGTCAGATCCTATGACGTATTTATTTGACTCATTCTTGTCATTGTTCTTATTTTTGTTTGATTTGTTAGTAGATTTCTTGTCCAAATCACGATGGGAGTGCCTGAAACCACCAAGCCCAGCATCACGATCATGGAAATATTCTAAATCTCCTTCACTACTACCACCAACCAAACTTTCACGCACTTCACTACCAATATCTGCAACATCACTATTGATCCCTACCCCAATTGACCTAACCGAACCATGCTGATCATCATCCATATTGATGTCATCTAGCCGTGATCTTACATTATCATTCAATACCCTCCCATCTCCTAGCATCATCAGTTCATTCGTTTGAGGGACAAAGCCCCGCCAGACCGGTTCTGCACACATAAGGTTCAATTCTTCTTCATCCATCAATTGTCCATCATATTGAGCCATTAAATCATTATCATTGGTCCTTCCATACTCAGTAACGCTTAGACCAATAGAATCATCAGTAGCTGTGACTGGTTCAACATTATTTGCCTGAAGATATCGCTCCCCAGAAAAGTAAGAATCCTCCTCAGCAAAAGATTGATCATCATCCTCATTTTGGGCCAGACCTCTTTCCTGAGGATCTGGAACACTTTCATGCCCAGTCCCTTTTTCATTGTCACTAGGGTAATCAATTTCATGCGCCAAAAACCAGGTCTCATCGTCAATAGGTTGCCTCATGTACCCAACATCCTCATCATCATCGTATTCATCGGAGTCCCAATATTCATTCGGATAGTCAATAGATTCACTCAACCCATCACCAACTGTAGCAAATCCTGATACAAGATCAGATGTATCCTCTGCAATCCCTTGACTTACAGATAACCAACTGCCCCCTGCAGCCCTCCTCGTACCTGAAGCATATATCAAAAAGTCAAAAACAGCCTTCAGTGCATCTAAACAAGTATATGAAATAAACAAAAGGTACATGTAATCAGATATAAACAAGTGGTAGCTAGGTGTACCCAGAAAATTGAGAAGATTAAGGATCAATTCTAGATTCTAGATAGAGTATTCAATCCATAGTACAATGATTATGGCACCATTTCCTTTCATGGCAGAGGTATTAACGTTGTTTTCAAATTAAGCTCAATTCTTCTTGTATAGTCTTTCTTCCCTTAACTGAAAATCAAAAGAGGAAATGAACAAAGTGCGAATAACTTCTTATTTTATGCATGGCTATTGGAAAGACATGAGAAAATAAAAGATGTTTATAGAAACCAAAAAGAAAGTGAAATTATCCATCAAGTACAGCAGAAAGAGTTGCTTTTTATCTCAATTAATACCTTATTTTTCCTCCAATTACCACACTGTAAATGTTCAAACATTTGTTGTTAACTATAAAACTTTTTGCAAACCTTCTTACAGGAAATTTACGAAATAACTTCAATCTCCAATGGATATTTTTATTCAACGTAAAAAGGGGAAAGTACAGCCCTGACAAAGATTAGACAATCTCCCAAGTTCCAAACAGAAAATTACAAATTAAACTCCTATAACCTATCAGCTATGTACATATCAGTCCTCTGCAGTGGCTCAAGGGGCAATTTAGAACGAACTAATGTGTCAAATTGTCAAAACTCGAAACATACAACCAAGAAAAAAAAAAAAGCGAAATACGGGAAAATCCATCGTGGTGGTATGGAACAGAAAAGCAACTAAAACTAAATCCCCGAAATATAATTAAGAAAAGAAATGTCACTAGGGCATTTGTTTCACAAAAGAATAAGCAAAAAGTATTAAATGGAAGGTAAAACAAATTAATTCATTAGAACTAAAAAATTATTTCTTAATTTCTTTTCAAGTAACTATAAAAAATTAATAGATGCTAAATTTCCCTTAACGAGTACTCCAAGCACACTCATTAAGACCCCGTAGTTATTAGAATTTTACCATTCATAATCCACACCTTAATTTGATAAAATTTAGCTACTCAATGATGCATACCAGGTCATAAATCACATATGATGTTCTAAATAGTAGATTATTAAGATAAAAATATTCTCAATATCTCCATAGTAATTAGGAAAAAATATCTTTAAAATCATTTTATTCATTTCAGCATATTTTTATTTCCTTATCTTAAAGGCTTTCATTATTACAAATAGACATTATGAGAATGTAATTGGTGTGATTATTATCAATAAAATATATTTTCTTATATAGTTCAGGTTGGTACCAGATCTTGTCCTAGAGAAGTTTGTTGGGCTTATCATCCCACCCATTGTGGAATCACTCATAAATATTTAGTCCCATGTCCGAGATGTTCGATCCTCGGCGCAACAAGATGTGTTAGAGAAACTACATTAGCTAGAATTACAATCAAATTATAATATATAAGCGGTTGCAAACGTCACCTCCTAAGTTGGTTTTGTGAGGTAGAATTAAGCTTAAAATTTACTTTCTAATATGGTATGAAATCCAATTTTAGCGAGATTTGTTGGGTCTATCATACCACACGTTAATGGATGGTTGTCAGACTAATCATAAATATCTAGTTTCACATCTACTAGAGATATGATCAAATTATACTATAAGTAGGTGCAAACTTCACCTTATCAAACAAGTTTTGTGAGATTGAGTTGCAGTTAAAGTTTAATTTCTAAGATGGTACCAGAGTCTATTCTAGAGAAGTTTATTGGACTTATCATGTCACTTGTTATCGGGTCACTATCGGACCACCTACAAGTATCTAGTCCCACGCTCGAATTATCCAATCCTCTACGTGAATCAATGTGATGGAGATCTCACATCGACTAAGGTATGGCTAAATTATAGTATATAAGTGGATGCAAATAAAAATTGATTTATAGAGTTAAATTAGGCTTAAAGTCCACTATCTAAGATGGTATTCTTGAATCCAACGCTTACCACCCCACCAAGAGTTATAACTAATAATTAGGCAACCACTCTTTTTGTTTAAGAGCATAGCAACCCAAGTTCCATGATTCAATTGTGTTTTAGTTGACCTGGCCTAGCCATAGAACAATTGATGCACCTTGCAACAATCTCCTCCTAACAATTGTCTCACTAGGAATCAAACTCTTCAATTGTGATTTGGCTCATCTAGCCTACGTCACGGGATAATTGATGTAACCTGCAATAATCTTCCCTCAACAATTGCCCCTAGTAGAAATTGAATATGAGATTGGCTCGATACCACTAGTTGCGATCATTATAAGAGGTCATAACACTATCATCAATCCAAAACCTTAAGGCAATGGATTTATCGATATTTTCTCTTTATATGTTGCTTTCACTAATCATTTTCACACAATGCGGGTTCCAACTCACACTTGACTCCAACAATCTCCCCCTCAAGTGAGTCTTTTTCATATTGGTGCACTCCCCTCTATCGGAATCATTTCATCAAAGATAATTTTGAGAGGAGCACATTGGTTACAACAACCCATGCCCTCCAGGATACCAGATAGCAGACATTTTCATTGAAGGGCTTCTTCGTGGCAAATTTCAGGATCTTGTAAGCAAGTTGAGAATGATTGATATTCATTTACCAACATGAGGGAGTGTTGTAAATAGTAGATTATTAGGATTAAAATATTCTCACTATCTTTGTAATAATTAGGAAAAAATATCTTTAGAATCTTCCTATTTATTTTCGTATATGTTGATTTGCTTATTTTACAAATAGAGGTTATGAAAATGTAATTTGTGTGATTTTTATCAATAAAATAATTCTTTATTTTCTTACATGGTCTAAGTTAATACTTTTGCATATTTTGATAGATAGAATACTTTTACTACTATTCATATTACAGATATTCAAATGCTATATTTTCATTCTGGCAGTTACTCCTACTATCCACTAAATATTTTTGTTTCTTTGTTGTGTTTTTAGTCTTCTAAAGTAGAGACTTCACACATAATTATGATTTATGATTTTGTTTCACGGGACTAGACAGTCATTTTTCTAGTTTTAAATTATTATTTCTGCACTATGCGTCATTTATATGATATATTTCAGGCTATATTTCAATGTGTTCTTATAATTTGATAAGATTTATGATTCATGCTCAAAAATTAGTTTTAGCATTTCATAATTTAAATTGCAATTTGATATAAATATAAATAGGGCGGTTATGCATGTGGGATAAGAAGTATGGATGTGGGAAGTAACTACTTGCTAAGAAGTAAAGAACATTACACAAAAATATATTTCTTATATGTGCATCATACTTCATGGAATACTGTTCTAAATTCAGTAGATACACAAAAAAATCACTACTTGACCCCTAAGTGGCTTTAGTTGATGACTTTTGACTGACTTTTCAACAACCTACATAACTACTTGGACTCCTAGTTATGGGATTCGATTTTTTCAAAGCTTAATTAAGTTGTAGAACAGTTGATTCTCTACTATCCAAAAGCCTAAAATATATTTTCAAAGCTTAATTAAGATTCAACTACTGAAACTTTGAACTGACATTTTACAAATAAAATAGAGGAAAGGTTTCCCATTTACAAAATAAGCTATTATCATGACCAACCAACTAACGTAGCTGCTATTAAGCCCAAAAGGGAAACCATCAATCAAAAGGCAGAAAACATTTGCGATCAAATGAAATTTAATCCTTGTAAATATAAGCTAACCTGAAGGATTAATTTCTTGTCCAATAGGTACATCCAGATATGAACCAATAAGAAAAGTGCTGTCAGTTCGAGGGGGTTTTGAAGTTGGCCCATCTCGCTCAAACTTCTCTTCCCAGTTAACAACCAAGGGCTTATCATCTGACTTCAGTTTAACAGGAGGAAGCCTTGGAAACTCTTCCTTCTCATTTTCAGGTGGAAGAGGAAATCTTAAGCTGCCAATCAACTTCTGCTCAGACCTGACTGGTGTCTTCACCAAGTAAATAGACCTCCCTGATTCATCCACCTGATCTTTTATGGATGTTCTGGTATCACTAATTTCTACCCTTTTTTTCTCCTCTTTTTTGTCAGAATAAGTGGCACTATCGAAGCTGGTAGACACATCCCCTTTCGAGAAGGGGAAGACTGTCTTGACACAATTTTTGCAGGAATCTGAGGACGAATTCACATTCTCATCCACTCTTGACCAGGGATTATCTGTAAAGCTCACTTTAAGAGATGAACTATTGAATTTAAGTTGCCGATCAAGTTCCATAGGTTCTTTGCTTTGCACAAGGTCGTACTTAAAATCCTCAGAGGCTTTACTACTACTTCCAGGCCACAGAGATTTTTTGTCTGCAAGGGCAGCATTTTCCTCCCCAGACTCTAAACTGGTATTGGCAGCACTTAGATCCACAGTTTCATTAGTTTGACGTTTTGATTGTTGAGATACGGTGGGCTTCAAACTCAAAGTATTATTAGCCCTACTAGCAGCTTCGTTTGGGTAAGGCTCCCCAGGAGCTTTGCCAGGGTTGAACTTCCATGAGTATAAATCAAGCATGCCATCCTCTGAAGTCTTGGAGAAAATGAAGTTCTTATCACTAGTCGAAACCTCTTCATCCGATTTACTCCGTTCCACCAAAGTGGGAGCAGCAGGTTTCCATTTGCTTTCGGTGGCATTTCGACCATTCCCACACTCGATTTCCGTGACGATCATTTCTTTAGAAAATTCAAGAGTGTCCAGCCCTTGAATCTCAAGCACAGGCTTCCCCTTATTAGTTTGAGGCGCGTCACGTGAGGCGTTTTCTTCCAATGTGAGCTTCTGAAGGAAGCCATTCAAGTCAGGGCGATTATTGATCTCAGTGCGCAAAGCAGCTTCGGCTCTGGTGAACCGGTTCCTCCGAAGAAACTCCAAAATCACCTCAACTGAGCTTGTGTTTAAGTCGGCCATAGTGAAGTCAAGTCCCTACGAGCAGGAGCCAAGACTCAAAGACAGAAATAATAACAGAGTTGAGATGGGAAAGGGCAAAAAGAACAGGCGGCATTCCGGATAAAGAGCACATGTGAGGAAATTTAGGTGGAGGTTGGAGCTTACCCGGTATCAGGCAGAAGGAAGTGGCGCCATTGGCAATGAGCACTAGGTAGCAGGAGAAATGAATGGTTGGAAAACCTAACCCAACCCAGGTTCGAAAATCCAATCGCGATCGAGGAGAGTGGAAGCAGAGCAGTTAAAGCTCAGTGAATGTGGATAAAATTGGAATGCGGAGGGAACCCAATGAATCAGGATCTGATTCTGAAGGAAGGGTTTTACCTTTCTCTTCCGGATTTCGAAGCAAGAAGTTAGAACAGTAATAATAGAATAATAGAGAAGAAGAAGAAAGTAGAGAACCTGGTGTGAGAGTGAATAATAATAGGAAGAGTTGAGTTGAGTTGAATTGGTAGTTGAGTGTGGGAGTGGGGTTGGCTTGGCTTGGCTTCTCTTCCACTTTGCTATGCTGTGGATTTTCTTCCTTCCAAATCAATATATTCATATGCCCTTTCTTTTCCTCTTTTTAACTAATATTACGTCATATCACCTTAATCTTTCCCCTTCTCGACCCACATAATCTTTAAACATTCTAATGTGTGTGTAAATTCTGTTCTTTTAAACTAATTAAAGATTAATATTTACTTAAACTATTTTTAAATTATACTTTAATTAACGTGTACATCATACCTCAACTATTAAAAAACACTCGGTAAATTCTCTCAACCCAATAATGTAGCCTCAAAACTCATTTTATATTTCAAAATGCATACTAATCTTATGACAAGAATTTATAACTTAGTCGATAAGAAATAAGTTAAGCATTAAAAAAATATTCATAGAAAACATTTATCCAAAACCCTTAAACACTCGAGTTTTCACAAAAACTAACCTATAATAAATAATGCTTACCCATTAAGCACTGATCTTAAGATGATATACAGTTTTTTAAGTAGACTATCTATGGCTATTGCCATAAGAAAAAAAAGCTCTAAAAATACTCTGTTTGAACTTGATAAATATTTTTAGTTGAAAAAAATAAAATTAACTTGTTTATGTGAAACTCAATTTATAAAAATCCGTTGAATAACTTTTCAAAAATTAATTTTAATTCATAAAAGCCGTATTTTATTTTATTTCTTTGTTTAAAAAATAGTAGTAGAAAAGTTTGTCTTTATCGTATTCTTAATCATTAAGTTTTTAAGAGAAAGAAAAAAGGCAAGTTTATTTTAGACATAACTTTTTCGGTATGCTTCCAACTCTAACTACTTGACGTTGCAATCAACTTAATATATCAATTTTATCAACCTTGTTTCTTGGTGCTGTCTTCTCTTACTGATGTACTAGACACTAACATGACGAACAATGCAGAGTTAACATTCCTGCATACTTAAAATATACACTCTTTGTTCCAACTTCCGTCTTTTAATTTTTTCTCTTCACTTTTCATATGATACAAAAAAGTATTTAACAAAAATGACAAAGGTGTCCCATCCATCTATATCAGTTTCTCTGTCTTATTTTTGAGTATCATGCACTCTTTTGTCATATCCTCGTTGTTACGATAATAGCGGCAATATTTGGTATGATCAGTATTGAGGGTGTACGTTTTCCTCTGAAGATTAAATTAACATTCACGGCTTCCTTCAAAACTCGTGTTAGGTGAGAATTTAGGATAGAGTGTCTTTTAGTCTTTTTAGAGACAGAGGTCCTTATTGAGCTAATCTCATTATCTTGTAATGAAATTTTAGGAATATTCGGAAAAAAAATCACGAAAATCAAATAAGAATAAGATTTGAGTAAGGTATACGTAAAAAAATCACATCACTTTTAATTCAATATATTAGATATTGAGTTTGTAGATTTTTTTTATATGTAGTTTATATTTTGATACTTAATAATCTTTTTTTTAGAGTTCATTTTCTATATTTGTATACTCTTTTTTTAGTGTAAATATTTTGAGATATAAGTACCTTACTTACAAATGCCTGAAATAATCAAGGAGAAACATCAGCAAAATCAAATAACAATGAAAACAAAAAAAAACAAATAACGATGAAAACCAAGAAAGACCTACATAAGAAAATAACATCAACTTCAACCCAAAACATTAAAGTATTTAGTTTATATATCTTTTTTTTTTATATTACTTAACTTTTTTCATTTTTACACAATTTGAGACTCATACTTAGTACCTATTAAAAACTTTTCGGTTTTTTGAATTATATAAACTTAATTATTCATTGTCACAACTTGTCTAGATTTATTATTTATGTTTTACACAAGTTATCCCATGGTGTATGATGACTTTAAGACTAAATGAGATTATAAATATTCGTCAACTTCTTATCTAGTCAAAAATTTGTTTGTCATTATTTATCATATTTCATATGTTATTCACTTAATTTTTTTCCGATTTTAAATAGGATTCAAAGTATTTATGGTAGAACCAAACATTTTTTTTTATATCAATTGTTTTGTTCTTGTCTACCTGTAGAAATTACTAAATAAGTGTGTACAAGCCTATATTCTTAGTTATAATTTACAATTTATGAATTGTGTATTGTAATTATTTAATTAAATATAATCTTAATTGTTAATTGCAAGTGATCGTGAAAACTATTTTTGAATTACAAAAATAAAGATATCAATATTTTATGTAATTACCTTGTATTTTTAATAAATATAATATAATTTATTATTCTTGACAAGAGATAGAAATTATCATTATAGCTCTTCAGAAATATCTGTGAAAATGGTACATAAATTATTTTTTTACTAATTCATAAGAAGCTTACATAGGCTTATTAATTGTAAAGAATATTTGAGATTTTGTTTACTTAAAAAATGTGAAAAAAATTATAGTTTAACGTCCTTAAGACACCTCTAATATAATTATTCAGATTAACAAAAGTGATAAGGTAAATTGACTTTTTTAAACTTGTAAAACAATGCTAACAATGTATTAAATTTATCTTTATTATTAGTGATTTAAAAAATGTTATTATTGTTTACTAATATATAACATTTATAATAATTAATAAGAATAAATAAAGAAAAATTATATATAACATTTCATATAAATTGTAAAATATCTTATAAAAAATCATTTTTTTTTCCAAAGCGTGTCTTATACGAAGAAATAAAGAGAATAATATTTATTTGTTGAGGAAATTAAAAGTTCGTTAGATGTTATTTGTCAAACAGATGGTGAGCATTGATGTCACTAGATGTTCGCATTTAATCTTGAAGTAACAGGAATTCGGTCATAAAACTCCAATTTTAATTATTTTTATTTTATTTAATTACATCATTATTGTTTATGAGAGAAAATAAAACCTTCCCCGCAGTAGTCACATTTTACTCTATCTTCTCTACCCCGTCTTCGTATTTTCCCTCTTCTAATACACTCAACACACGGAGAAGGTGTTGAGTTAAGAAAAACATCATTCATCTCTGAAAAATCTCTATTTGAAACTTTTTGAAATACTTATCTACAGAAATTAATATATAAAATAAATTGGCAACAAATTATGTGTGTTAGACATTTTGATATTTAGATTTTTATGATTTCTTTAAAATCCTAAATCTTACAAATTGAAGATTTAAGTTTAGCTTGTTTGTATCTCATTATCGGTGTTGAAATTAATTTTAAAATATTATGTACAATTGAGAGGATTAACCAGATTTTATGTAGTAATGAGTACTTTCTGTATCCAATTACATGTTTATTGTTATTTTTAAGAGAAGTAATAAATTTTAAAAACATTTTGTCTAGTTTTTATAAAAAAATGTAGGAACAATTTTATGACATAGATGAAGTGAAAAAGATGAGATTCTTCGTATTTCTTCCACGTGCATCAGACCTACATGTGGAACACCCTCCTAATAACTGTGGTGTTGTGCCTAATAGAAAAGACTCTACGTCAAATAGACAATTTAATGGTTTCATATTTGAACTAGAATTTGAATTCAAAATTCTCCTTAATAAGATAAATAGGACAAATTAGATCTTAACTATGATGCACTTCTATTTAGTTCTGATACATTAATTTCACAAAAAGAGCAATGTCTATACTCTTAATTGATATATAAAGTTCAAAAACACGTGATTTGTATTTTTTTTTTTTTGTCTAACTTATTTTTCCTTAGATTCATAAGTGGTAAAGTAATGGACTTCATGTGATTTGTTAATCTAACAAAGAGTGTTTTAATCTTATTGGTAGTCCTCCATAACAAGTGATAAAGAGTGTTTTATTTGGAGATTCCAATAAGATGCAACTACATTATTCTGATGCAGACCAGAACAAACACTTTAGTTTGAACTGTAGATATGCTAATTATGTAGTTATAATGTTTTGGGAAGATACAACAATGATTGTTATTTATGAAGGGTATGACGACTAGATGAAATATTCATATGTTCTTATGTCAAATGAATAAAGTAAAATGAATGGGTATAATAAACTGAAATGGTATTTCCATTTTATAATTATTTAATTATAAATTAAGAAAATATATTGGCACAAAAATAATTTATAAAATGTTGTTACATGACAAAATTTGGAACTACAAATCTAGGAGAGGTGAATGTGAAAAGGAAAAAGTAATACATAATTTTGAATGATTTTTAACCTTTGGCATTTCATATATGAGTGTATTTGATTGAATGTGTGTGGAATAGGAAAATATAGCAATTTGGGGAGAGGAATTGAACCCTACTTGTAGTGTGTGAATGGGTGAGGAATTGATTGGTTGAATCGAATCGAACCAAACGATGGCAACTGTGTCAATGAGCATGGGCATGGGAATGGGAACAGTCTCTGCCTCTCACACTTGCCCACTCCCACTACTTTCTTCTGCGCCCATTCTCAATCTCTTCCCTTCTCCTCGAAGAACATTTTCTGTTCTTCAAGCTGCAAATGCGAATGCGAATGCAGATGCAGAGGCAAATTCCCCCTATTTCCATGCCCGTGACTTCGATCCAGAGCTGCGATCGGTGCTTGAGCTTGCCACCGATTCCGAGTTGTTAGAGATTGAAAATATCCTTTTCGGCCCAAGGTCACACTACTTTCATGCACTTCAATTCAATTCATCTTTCAACCTCTCTCACTCTCCCTTTCCAATCTTACAGCTACTTCAGTCCTTTGCTCAAATCCATCCCATTCTCAAACACAACCCACCTCCAGCGTTCCTCCATTGGAGTTGACCTCAGCCTGCGCCTCCAGTTTATAGAAGCTCTCGAGTCCCGATTCTTCTTCCTTGCTGCCGATGCCCGCTCTACATTAAGGTTCTTTTTCTTCTTCTACTCTCTCAGCCTCTCACCATAAATCTAACTAACTCTTTCCTCTTCCAGGGGTTGGAGGCCGTCTTATAGAAATGTTTTGCTTCACGTAAGGTCAAAATTTAATATTCCTTGCTCAACCCGATTGCCAACTCACGACCTTGAACTAGAAATTTTCCTCCACCTTTTGCACTGCGACTCTACGTAAGTCAACTCTCCTCCTTTCTTCCTAGTCTATCTCTCATCACCTCTAAAGCTTTGATAGTCTTGTAGTGAAGAATCAGGAAACGACCCTGCCTTGTTCGACGAAAGCACTGCATCCCAAGGTCAGGGCACTCTACAGTATGGACTCAATCCATGGAAACTGTACTCCAAAGTTGGTGCCCAAGATATTCGATCAAGTCTTTTGAAGGTTGTTTTGCCTGTTTCTTAAATCATTCACTTCACTTGCCACTTCTTTTAATTACGTCTTAAACTTTGAGTGATTAGTCTTTTTTCTATTTTTGTTCCTCTTCTTTTAAAGGGAGGTGGTGTTTTCACCCTGGCCAAGATATATCAATTGGTAAGAGGATGACATGTGTGTTTTATTTATTCTCTCTTTAATGTGTTTCCAAAAGAAAGCATTTTGGGCCTCTTCCCATAGTCATGACTAGATGCTGACTTGTAGTTAGCGAGGAAATTATCTGGGAAAGTTCTTGCAGAAGCTGCCAACTACCAGATTAAGAAAGAGTTGGTGAAGAAGGTATAACTGGTGAGATTTCTGGTGCGTTAGTATTTCCAAACAATAACTTCAACATCCATTTTGCACTTTATGATTTACAGGGTGGGCAGTTAGCTATGATTAATCTAGAATCCAGAGCAGCCTTGCTTGCAGCAAAACAGGTGCCTGACAGGAGAGTTTGATATGTTTCTATTGTTATGCAATTTTTATTTTAATGGTATAAATTTTCAAGTTTATTTCCATATTGGTATATAGATTGACGTTTTGAAGCTTCAATGTATTATGTCATAACTAAGAGTTTGGAATATCAACTTCTCATGCATCAGTTAAATAACCAAATATGAAATGAGTTTAAATTTGATTCCTCATATCTGCATAACCTTATGCACTGTCAGTTAATGAACTGCTGTGTACCATTTGAGGAACCAAAGCATTTTGTTGTAACAGTTTGAGTGACTTTCTGATGTGCTGAACACTGATTCACTCTTCGTATTAATGTTTGCACGTGGACCAAAATTAAATTTCATTTGTATTTCAAGCAGTTTACGTAGACATTTATGAATCAACCTAAGCCTAATATTAATAGTGGTTATTTAGTTATAGTGCAAAAAAGTTTAATATTAAGATATTAGTAGTTATATCAGCAGAATTAGTTATTTTCTTTGTTTCATGTGTCTATTGTTTTTCTTTTTCTTGCTAAAACAAATATTGTTTCTGTTTTTGTTGATTTTATTGCATGCTTCTCAACTGATGTTTGGTTTATTCCAGGGTTTTCTTGGTGCTGCATCAAGGTACCTGGGCTTTAGAAGCGTGTTCACATTACTTGGACCTGTGTATGTCATACACCTGTTTTTGTTTTATGGTTTAACAATTTCTATCTGCTTTTTATTTTCATAATACTAGCTTTTCTTTTCTTTGCTTCTGTTTAATGTATACTAAATATTTAAACAAGTACTCTGCTTATAAAAAAATTGAGATTGTAATGAACCTTTCAGGCCTTCACAAAGGGTCTTCCTTTTCATACAAGCTTTCTAATTCTATGTATACGAACCCCTCCGTCCTTTTACCCCTATCTAAAGAACAATGCTAACAATACATTCTTTAGTACTTACTGTCGGTTGATTTTCACGAGGGTCCCTATAAATAGGGATAGGTGACCACATAGTTTAGTGGGCCCTACATAAATTTCAGATAATAGTAAAGAGTGTTACATATTGTGTTCCTAGCATTTCTCTTAATCTAACAATTTCCCTCTAATTAACCAACTGTCTATCTGTTTTAACTGTCCCTAATTCCCTTCTAATTAACAAAGTTAACAATACACTCTCCTTCCTTAGTACTTATTATTGGATGTTTTTCACGAGGGACCCAATAGATAGAGAATGGTGCCCACGTCATTTAGAGGATCCTACATGAATTTCACATAATATCAAAGAGTGCACCACATATTTTCTTCCTAGCATGTCTCTTAATTTAACAATTCCCATCTAATTAGCAAACTAATTGTTCTGACTGTCCTTAATTCCATCCCCTTCTATTCTAACTACATCACTTCCATGCAATTCAACCGTGCTCCCAGGGTTGAATTCTGAAAATGTATAAAATGTACATTCTCCTTATAGCTTTTTCACTGTCTTCGGCTCGGAGTTGTGACAAACGTGTAATGAAGACAGCAAATGCAATCTGCTTAATTTTCCAAATGGCAATTTGTTTGTCAATGACTTCAGCTTGGCCTATTGGTTTAAATGACCTTAGTTGGCAGATTTGCAATGCCTTGTGTAAACCCAAATATTGGGACAATGATGGGCATGATCCATTCAATAAGAACATTGCTCAATGTTTGGATTTCCATTATTACCTTGTTCCATGATCCTCTTGGTTAGGGCTGTTGTCCTATTCCATGTCTTGTTCCAAAGCGCACGAGGAGTAATCCAGACCAACAAATATCGCAGCATGCAAAGTTGCTGTTTGTTTCATTGAGTTCTATGGAGTGTCTCGAATCTGATAGTGGTAGGCTGACTGGGCATCCATCTAGCCTCTTTTGTTGGTACAAAGACATGAATTGGAGGGGTACATCCTCCGATGCCTGCTGCCAGACATTGTATAGATATTTACCCATCTTGGCCCTTAAGTTGGCACCAAGACATTACCTTTACAGCAGTGATTTCTTTTTCATTTTATCTAACTCTTTTGACAGTTCTTCCACTGTCATCTTAACCAAATGTTAGCTCTGGAAACTGTAAACCATTCCTCCATCTCCATCTTTTTCCTCTATTTCCTCCACCATTGGTCGTCTCTGTTTCTATATCTATATCTTGTTTGTATTTTGCTTCTTGGTTTTTTCAGTGACCAATTTGTTTTATATTTTGGTTCTTGTTCTTCTAGCAACCAATTCAATGGACAACTTCCACTAAAACTAGGCAATTTATGATCCCCAATCTCTGGCCCAAGCAATTTTTACAAGCCAATAAAACAGAAACAAGAAATTGATAGAGAAACACGAAATAATTTTATTGAATGAATTAGCATGGGAAAAAGAGTTATCCTGTTAGGGGTTTCTCTATCTTATGAAGTCATTAGACAACCTTTTTATGAAGTCATTAATAAACTCTGTTAGCTATATCTTTTTCTGTACAATGCACCATTAAGACTTGTCAGGGCATTTCTACTACCTCTTTGCTTTCTGATTTTGGTCGCTCCGAGGCACAATTAGCGACTATTTCTTGACATTTTATTTGGCTTGTGGAACAGGCTCTGGGGAACTTTTTTGGCTGATGTTGTCATTCAAATGCTTGGAACCGATTATGCTAGAATCTTGCGAACAATTTATGCTTTGGCTCAGGCAAGATATGTTCTATTCTTCTTCCATTTTAAGCTTGGCACGATTAACTTCATGCTGTGCCTATTTGGTTATTTTATTTAAGAGCACTTGTGATCTTCGATTTGCGTTTTTTTTTAAATTACCTCTAAAAAAGTATATTATTGCTGGTTTTCGGGTCAAAGGACGGCATTGGCAATCTGGGATAATTATCCGTTCCATTTGTAGAGTCAGTGCCTGTCATCCATGAATGCTCTATTGTGTTTTAGTTTTAAATTTTTCTGTACAAATATATAGGCGATACTAAGTTTCTGTGAAAGAATTATTATTGCTATACTAACTGGTTTTCTTATTTCCTATTTCCACTCTGCTTTTGGTTCAGATACGAGTCATCCGCACATATCGGTTGCCTTCTGACGTTACTGATGAATAATAGTTGAGGATTTCCTTTCACGGGTTTATTTTAGTACTCTGTTGATTTTGGATCTCGTTGAAGCGTTTGAGGACCGTCATGTTTAGAGCAACACAACCTCCACTTTTTAAAAGTTGTAAATAACTGGTATTAGTGTTTGTACATAAATAGTTGAGAGGGACCAATCGATTTTGTTCTGCGTGGTGCTACTTTCCTTTTCTGCTGGAATAAAATCTTCAGTTTATGAAAGAAAGTATAAAAAAATGGGAGTCCCGAGATTTGAAACCAAACTGTTTGCCTCCGTAACTCCCACTCCTGACTACAAAATGACTGCAAAAAAATATACACAAGAGCGGTTTGACAATTTCTTTTAGTAAATAATAATTTATATAAAAATACAAAATATATTGATGTAACATTGGTAGGAAATACAAGTATACAAGCATTTGATGGATATGTATATATTTTAGATTTTTCTAATGACGAGTCATGTGAAATGTATCACATGTTATTAATTTTTTTACATTTAATCTAATATAATGAAAAATATTTAATTTATAAATTATATAAAAATTAGCTACAATAAAATTTAAGAAAAAATAATAAAAATATTTAAAACTATTATTTTAGTTTGAATAAATTGGAAACGATAAATTTGTTTGATATGGGTTGGTTTTCTACACAAAAAAAAGCATGAAAAACACAATAGATAATTAATTTGGAAATTAATATATTCTAGATTATTATGTAATTTAGAATGTATTTTATATTTAATTTATTACGTATTCTATTCTAAATATATTTTTAGATTACAAAATTCAAATCATGTTTCTTAATACACAGTTTAAGCATGGGCATTTAGACATTTTCAACACTCACGTAGAGATGCAGAAAGAAATCATTTGGGTGCAAAAAGTAATTGGCGCAATGTTATTATTGTGTTTGAGTGAGTGAAGGAAGTGTCCTGTTTGGAACATACAACAATAAAGGTTTTGGGGTATTGCATTCTGCACCCTCATATATTGACCCTGCACCACACAAATTGAATTTGACATTCTACTCTTCAGTATTCTAGAATATATTTATGAATTTGAAAATATGTTCTGTATTTCTGGGTATGCAAATATATTCTAAAATGCATAATGAAGAATGTATCAATATAATGCATTTCAGAATACATTTTAAAATTATATTATGAAATGTATTAATATATTTTATGTTAATATATTTTGTATTGTACATTTTGAAATATATTTTCGGAATGTATATTTCAAAATGTATTTATGGATCAAAAAATACATTCTAAAATATATACTTTAAAATGTATTAATACATTTCGAATTACATATTCCAGAATGTGCATTTGAATATGTATTATCAGCAATTCAAAATATATTAATACATTCTAAATTACATGTTCTGAAAGGTATTTTCTGATACATAAAATTCATACCAGAATATGCAATTTAGAAATGGAGGTGTTGTTGAAGGTGCAACGGAATTAGCTTAATAGCAGCAGAAGTGGCGAGAGCGGTGGCAAGTAAAGGTATTTTAATTTTTGATGTAGTTATTATGAGGATGAGAAGGCTTAATGTTGGATGGGCGATAAGGTGATGGCGACTCTGGTGAGCCAAATTTTAATATACTTTTAAACTTTTTACAAAAAGAAAATTGTTCAAATCCACCAACGCCGGATTTTTATTAAGTGATATCAGTTTTGTGAGAATGTGTGATCTTAACGTTGTTGTTTATATTCCCTTGTTGCGTGTGATGACAAGATGTGGGAACAATGAGTGTGGAATTGTAGATTCATATCTTTTCATAAGGCAAGACAAATGAACCAACCAAATAAAATTACAACAAAAGGAAGAAGACATTCAATGCATTATTTATTAAGTTTATCAAATATATTACATATAAATCTTCACATGCTTCTCTTCAAAATCAAATGTTCTTCCTTATATTATATATGCCAACCAAAACTACATTCTATCATTTATATTCACTTTTTTTTTTTTTTTGTACAACAGGAATCAGGAGGAGAAGACGACCCTCCCTAGTCTTCCACCTTCAAAAATATTTATAAAACAAATTATATTAATTAATCTCATCCTAAGTTTTATTGCATAAAAATAAAAAATAAAAAGTGTTTTTCACTAATCTAAATGAAAAGGAAAAAGAAAACATAAAAAAAAATTCAATCAAATAACAGAACAAATTAAAGGATGTTATTCTAGTTTTTTTACATAAAGAAGATGATGGATCAATTTTTCATTAGGTGTGCCTAAAACTTTCGTTCTTTCTATTCCCATTTCTTGTTTAAATTGTATCCTTTGACGAAAATTTAAACTTTTGTAAAGAAGGTTAAAGATTTAAGAAATATTCAAATTTTTAGAAATATTAGGGTAGTGGTAGATATTTTAGTAGAATCTTGCAAATCTAGAGAAACCATTTTTAATGACGTTCTTATACTGAGTAAACTTCCATACAATATTTATAAAATTAGAGTTGCAATTTTCGCTCCACCATTTTGAAGAAAAAAAATTAAATGCAGTGAATGTTACTCTTATTCAACTTCATCCAAATATTTAGACATTCTTTTTTTAATCTTTCATATTTTATGAAACCACTTAAAAAATGTCCTGACCTCAATTCTTTTTAATTATAAAATTTCTCAGAAAACCTCATGGGCATCAATTAGCGATGTTAGTGGGTGATAACTTTTAACTTTGTTTCAATCACACGAATAAAGTCTTTAAATTATATCTGTGAAAATTCAAGTTCTAAGTCATAATCTCACCTTGCTTAAGGGATTTCCTTTTTACTAAACTTAGAATCCCCAAAGTCAGGGCTAAACATTCATAACTTGAGTCACTAATTTATGTACGATATGGATCTTTTTAAGATTGTTTTTAATGGACAAATTGTGGATGAGTATGTACTTATGTAATCTAAGTTATATTTGTTTTGTCTTCTTTTTCACGTGATGAATGAAAAGAAGTTCACCTTAACCTTTTTCTAGAACATTTTGGCGAACGTAACATAGATTAACACGACAGCAGTAACTAACACATCATCAGAAATCACAAGGTTATAGAGTCTATTAAAATTGCCGGATAAAAAATAGTTTGATCCATGGAAAGGGGATGGATTGAAATTTAGTGTGTTATGAAATAGGAAACTGATTTTTGCGTATAAGAGTGTTTCCTTGTAATATATGTACTTAACACAGTTTTGGGTGATTTCGGTCACAAGTTACTGTCAACAACGTTGTGAGCGGGCAGCCTACAGACACGACCCTCGTTAGACACTGTCTTGCTACAACCATCATATCATGTGCCACTATAATATCCTCATCCATTAATAATATCACATATTCATTTTGTTTAGAGATCACACACATTTGGTATCATGAACAAGCACATTGAAATGGGTGGAACATAAAGTGATTGTTGTGTTTATTAAAAAGCTGGTCATAAAATTTAGAGCATGAAAGAAGATATAAGGAAATAAATTGGTATGGAAAGGAATGGAATATTTGCATTGATAAGAAGTAAGATTGAAGATTTCCATAATGGGAGAGAGAGTGTATTTTGTTTTGTGTGTATATGTTATGTCTGCATGGTACAATACAGGCCTACAAATACAAACAAATACATAAAGGACAAATAGGAATCGGGCAATAGTGAATGGGATGGGACCCATGTCCTCTTCTTGCACTTACACCCTTCATCAAACCTACCATTATTCATGCCCCCTCCCCTTTACACTAACAATACCTTCTTTTCTATTCATAATAACCCCCTTTATTCAAGCATCATGCTTCAAAATTACGTCACCGCAACTTTATAAAATTTTCCAAATTTCTTTTACTAAAAACTTCTGTATTGCCATACAATTCATGTACGTTACAAATGGTTTAGAAAAAAACAATCTTCATATCAAACTATGATCGCTATTCATTCCCAGTAAAATGATTATGCAAAAGATCTACATAAAATGTATGAAAAATTCAAGTTTTTACACAGGTTAGATGAATCTGAGTTATTATCTGTAACATTCCAATTATTAATTATTATACGCTTTTGAGTGTAACTTTTAGTATAACAATAAAGGTTAAATCCAACAAATTTGTTATCTATTGTGAGAGCGCTTTCTTTTTAGAGCTAGAAAGTTTTTCTCTTCATTCTCGTATTGAATTGTTTGATTGAGTGACAAATTTATATTTTGATCCATTTCTCTATTCTATGAAGGCATGATCTTCCTTCCTTATTTCTTTTAATGTTTCTCTTTTTGTTATTTCTTTAAAAGGTCGAACCATATATTCCTCCCCTTTCTTCCATATACCTTCTTGAATTTTTGAACTGGTGTTAGATCCTTTCTAACTAAGTGTGATTCTCGTCAATAAAGGAAGTGATTTAATTTCATATCTTTTTAGTGTGTGTCTTTTGGCACATTTTAACAATCATTTTAATTCTATTTTTTATACTATTTATTTTTCAATTTTTAATCCTTTCCGCTCATGTTTTCAAATTTCTAATTATTTAGTTGTTTAAAAAATACAAAAGTATTTACAAAATTCTATCATTAACTTATACAGTCCTTTTAAAAGATTTGAAAACAAATTAATTACATTTAATATTTAATACAACACACACACATACACACACACAAATTTCTTATATTTCTTATATTCTTTTAGCAATTAATTTTGAGATGCAATCATTATAAGACTTTAATGATCATGCATTAATAAACGAAATTTATCATTCAATCCCAAATATTAGTATGATTTTTTTTATATTTGATTGTTAAATTCAACAAACTTATTGCACATGGTGATTTATAATTGAATGGTAGAATAAAATTGCTTTAGATTGTGAGTGCATAACTGGTAAGATAAGACAATTCATCTAATTGGGATTTGAATAAATAATGTGCTTTGTGACTTTTCTTTCACAATCATGATAATGTAACGCATTCATATTGGTACTATTCTTTTATCTTCATATCTTAAATAAATTATATTCTATCAAATATTTATACACATGATCAATAAAGTTAGTTGAATAAAGTTAGACACATTAACTCTTCCTCTTTTATATATATATATATATATATATATATATATATATATATATATACACGAAATAATTGACTAAAAGGATAGATTTTAATTAATTATTAATTTTTTGGATTGATTTTCAGATATTTTTTAATGGGTTGATTTCTGAACGTCACTAATCATTTTTTATGTTTCCAAAAATTGAATCTAGACACTTGTAATTTGTCACCAAAATAGGTAATGAATTAAACCAAACTAAAACTTTATTTTGAAACTATAGAATGATGTACTTGATTATATCATATTGCAATATGTTAAATATAAGTATCCAAAATCTAGTTTAAGCATTTTTCTCGATCAACTAAGAAATATATATGGAGTAATATGTTAAATCCTATATGTCATTCGTTGCACTAATATGATTTTTTAAAAAAAAGAAGTTAATTCATAATTCATGACTTCATGAAATTGGTTACCTAAGGCATGATCTTAACAAATTAAAAAACTAAATCACATATGCCTATCACTTAATTTGACGTTGAACATGTAAAATGAAAGCCATTAAAATGTGTTCAATCCTTGAAGATTTTCCTGAATTATTAATTCAAAATGAATAGTCAAAATTATGATAAAATATTTATATTTACACAACAGTTAAAGTTACTAAAATATATAATCATTAATTTTTCAATCAATATTGAAAAATGGTTTGCAAATTAATAAAGTTACTAAAATATTAAAGCATACGGTTTGCAAATTCACACTAATAATCTGAATGGGAAATTTGAAAAGGAATTTGAATATCTATAAAAAAGAAAAAAAAAAACAATGAATTTGAAGTGTTTCTACTGTTGAAGTGTTTATGCATGAATGTTGGTTCAGCAGTTGTCGATATACTGCTTCTTGACATGGATTTAATATTGTTGTGTATCTGAAGTGAGTGCTGGAAAGTAAGTGAGATGAATACCATTTATGCGAAAACATGGTTTAATATTTTGGTTTTGGTTGCCTCTCTTGTTGAAGTCGAGGTAAAATGATGATTAATGCAGCACAGTATATGTGTTGGGGTCCTCTCAACAATATTGTCAACATTACGAACCTCACCTACAAAAGACAATGTTGCCAGTTTTTACTTCCAACTGTTAACTGGGATGATGCCCCTGGTTTACCAAAAAGAAAATGAAGAACACGTTGGACAGAAAAAAATATGACCCTCATGGACTGGAATGCCCTTGAGGGTGACTTCACATCCTCATCATCGCTTTTACAAAAGCTGCCTCAAGTGAATTAATTAGAAATGCTGTGTGTGGGTACAATGGTCTATAAAGATGTATCTGCCCTCTCTCTTCTCTCTTTGGAACTGGTTGTAAGATAGAGAAGAAGAAATAAGAAGGCCAAGTAGTGCGTGAGAATGAGATGGATGTTGAGGGCAGTGTGACAAAAATAGGAAGCTTACGTGTGTATTTGGGGGCTTGGCCTGTATTTATGCATGCAAAGCAAAGGAACCAAAATTTTACTGTGTGATGAAATTGCTGAGAGGGGTTTTGTTTGTTTGTGGGGATGTTTTTCTTCTGGAGCCCATTGTGGGATCAAGTTTAGGTGTTTGTGATTGGTCTCTCACTCTCTCTCTCTCTGTGTCTCTTTTTGAAAGTTTAGCTAGGGAGGGGCTATACAGACAATCCCTCTTGAAGATGAGGAAGAGAGAAACCCAGAGATAGAGAGAGAAAGGTGTTGGAAAAAGCTGAAAGTTTAAAAGTAAGTTAAAAGAAAGCTGAGTGTGGTAACCGAAAGAGGAAAAAATAAATAAGCTTTTTCCTTCCTCTCTTTTCTCTTAGGTACCTGTATCTATCTGTCTATCTATCTCTATTCATCATCTCATCACCTTCTCTCTTATTCCTTAACCCTTCTTCTCTTAATTCTATCTTCCTATTATCATACAAATGGCCTCCCTAGTAAGGATTGACACGTTAGTCAACAACTCTTCTCCCTCCTCGCTTCCCACTCCTCACCCCTTTTCCTGCCCCCAGAATGCTACAACTGCCACCAATAAGAGGAAGAGAAGGCCTGCAGGAACACCAGGTGCACGATTAATTTCTTAATAATTTCCTCATACCAATTACATATTCTTTTAGTAATTGTTATTTACTCACATCACATGTATCCATTCCTATTCTTGAAAAGTAATTAAAGTTGTGTTTAATGATGGGAGAATTCATTAATTCCTTCATTTTATGATGGGTGTGAATTAAACGCAACACAGATCCAGATGCAGAAGTGGTCTCCCTCTCACCCAAGACCTTGCTTGAATCAGATCGTTATGTGTGTGAGATCTGCAACCAGGGATTCCAGAGGGATCAGAACCTTCAGATGCACAGGCGCCGCCACAAAGTGCCGTGGAAGCTCCTGAAGAGGGAGACGCCGCTGGTGAAGAAGCGAGTCTTCGTTTGCCCGGAGCCTACTTGCTTGCACCATGACCCGTGCCATGCTTTGGGTGATCTTGTTGGCATAAAGAAGCATTTCAGAAGAAAACACAGCAGTCACAAGCAATGGGTCTGCGAGAGATGCTCCAAAGGCTACGCAGTGCAGTCTGACTACAAAGCACATCTCAAAACGTGTGGCACCCGAGGCCACTCTTGCGATTGTGGCCGCGTTTTCTCAAGGTATGTCTGCATAATATCTATGCAACACCACCTTTTTCTTTCCCTCTTCATCCAAATCTTTCATTAATTTAAAACACCTCTCTATTCCATGTCTCATCTTTACCCGTTTCCTCCTCTTATATTTTATTTTATTCCGCTTTTGACTTTAAGAAAAGGGAAGATTTATTTTTTGGAATGGAGGTATAAAGCCATCAACGGGGGAAGCAAACGGAAATAAATAAATAAATTGAAGTTTATTAGTATTTGACTGATGGAACCTTAAACAAGTCTTCAACCTAGCTCTTTATTGACAGCTGGGAACACACGGTTCCCGAAGCTCACAGATATATATTTTCATGGAAACCTTCCGCCATTCCTTTTACACCTTCTCTCATTTAACCTTTTCCACATTGTACTGTGTTTCTTCAAGAACCTTGTATTGTATCCCAGCTGAGAACAAGCTACCTCAAAATGACATCAGTTTGTTGTCCTTTTTTTAGTGGAACTGAAACCTCTCCCCCACCTCTTGACTTCTTTCTCAAGCACCTTTATATGAACAACTTTCTTTCTATCTCTTCAATTCTTTTTATTATTTTTGCAAGGAAGGATCTGATGATCCTTTCCAAAGGTACGGAGTGATTCTTTGTGACCTCTCAATATTGTTTGTAGGGTGGAGAGCTTTATTGAACACCAAGACGCGTGCAACGTGGGGCGGTTGGGGCCAGAAACTCAGGCAGTGCAAGCTGCTGTATGCTTGTCTCGAACAGCTTCAAGCCCTTCTAGCGAAAACAATTTCAGCATTCCAAAGCCCACCGTAACAGTAGTAGAACCTGCATTATTCACCAACGTCACCACTGCACAAACCAACAACTACAACAAAGAGAACAAACTCCAACCCAACCTCGAGCTTCAGCTCTCTACAGCCACTCCTATTGAAATGATCGCGGCTGCATCACCCACAGGCAATAAGAGAGACGGAAACCCCTCTTCACAGTTGCAGCTATCCATAGGGTCATTGGAAAAAACGAACACGAGGGAGAAGTCATTGGGAGAAAGAATTCAAGATGAGGCACGCGAGCAGCTGAGAATAGCGGTGGCGGAAAAAGCGTATGCGGAAGAGGCAAGGAAGCAAGCCAAGAGGCAGATGGAGCTGGCGGAACTCGAGTTCACTAATGCCAAAAGGATACGACAACAAGCGCTAGCGGAGCTGGACAAAGCCTGTGCCTTGAAGGACCATGCAATCAAACAGATCAATTCCACCATGCTTCAAATCACTTGCCTTGCTTGCAAGCACCATTTCCAATCGCGAACCATAACGTGTACTGCTCCTCCTGACGAAGCCTCTTTCGTCTTCAGCTACATAACAACAGACGGTGGCCGAGTTGGAAAACATCGTGTCAAAGCCATTAACTCATAGACATCATTCCTCTCTTTCTCTTCCTCTTTTCCTCTACATTCTTCATACCCCTTCTTATTTCTTCTTTTGCTTTTCGTTGTTGTCATTATTACTTTGTTTTTCCTACCCTAATTAATATCCTTTGTGAAATGGTATCCCTTGTGAGGTAAGTGCTGCAGTTATGTACGTGGGATTAATACCCAGCGAGGTGGTGGAAAAACGGATGTTCTTAGTAATGTAATTATTCGCATTTTGTGCCATTTTATTTGTGCAGTAGTAATTAAGAGTGATATAAAATTCATTCAGACATAATATATATATATATATATATATATATATATGTATATATATATATATATATATATATATATATATATATATAT
>Ga0209489_100579_pt1 | contig 70625 bp, 22 predicted proteins | sample SiratrowhiteBW_FD_187527 | JGI IMG/M metagenome (GOLD analysis project Ga0209489, IMG submission 187527) | Root nodule microbial communities of legume samples collected from California, USA - Siratro white BW (SPAdes) (version 2) | ecosystem: Host-associated > Plants > Roots > Nodule | place... | reverse complement strand
TATATATATATATTATCATCCAATTTATATTTGGAGGGTTATCTAGTGTTATGAACTGTTCAGTGTTCGGGTCTTAATATTCTCTTTTACCTCAAACATTTTAACTTAGCGTTTTTTCTCTAAAAAAAAGAATTATTCATTTCCTCAAAGATTCAATCATTTATTTCCTTAAAGAAAACATAAGATGATTTTAGAGGCATTTCAGATGAAAGAAAATGGAGGTTTGTGCCCTCTGCATTGTAGATGTATCTTAAAAAGGGATAGTTTTTTAAAAAAAAAAAGGTTTGACTTAGAATATTAGAGATCTTACATCAATTAAAAATGAGATTTTTTAATAATTTATAAGTGGATACAAACATTATTTTATAAACATACAACAAAAACTAAGATATAGATATGCATCCTTCTAACATATTCAAACATTGTTAAATATTATATTATTCTATGCATCCTTCTAATATATTCAAACATTTTTAAATATTATATTATTTTCTTCCTAAGTGTTTTGTTAAGCTTAAATTTTATATTCGTCTATCTAACACTGTTTGATTTATAATACCATTTTAATTAATTTTGAAATCATGTAATATAAAAGAGTACTATAAAATAAAATACTTCAAAAGATTGTTTGGAAAAATAAGTAAAAAGAATATGTTAATGTTAACCACAGGTGATGAAAAGAATACTTATTGTAAATTTAATCTTAGTGAAACTTCGAAATTTTCAAAAATAAGACGTAATCTTTATAACGAAGAGGAACCAATATAAAACTCTTCTTTCTATCTTATTCTTCCGTTAATTTAATTCCTTTTAAAATATTTTCCAAAAAAAATCTTGAAACACATCTTGCATCGTTTTAGTTAATATTTTAATCTTGTTCTCATCTATTGATTGTTATGCCATTAGACATATTATTTATTTTGTGTTCATATTTACATTGTTGTGACGTGACTCAATTAAGGTAAATAATGTTGATGCTTAATTACATGTCATGAAAAAAAAAACTATAAAGGTCTTTATATAAACAAATTAACAGAAGAGATTTCTACTTTTAAGAAACTATCTTCACACACATTAGTCATTAGTGTCATGTAGTTGCCAATATTAGTTAGAAGCAACATTATTAGAAATTTCTAAAAAATAAGATTAAGAGTAAGTCTAAGATGCAATGTGTAAAATGATTATAATGATTAAATGAATCTTATGATGAATAAAGATGGTTCATCATAAACCACTTATGAAGAAGGTTTCATTGACACATTTGTCCTTAAAAAGATAATGAAAAAAAAAATATAAATGTAGTTAGTTATAGATTAAAAGTGCAACCATAAGAAAACAAAATGTCTTATATCAATAAGTCTCAAACTTTAGGCTCAACAATAAAAATTGCTATAAAAATTTTGTAAAGTGAAAAGGCCATATATAGGTTGAAAAAAAAAATGTAACATATAACCCTCATAAAAAATTGGTCCAATCAAGTTGGTCGCCAATTAAAATCGACCAGCCCACACCAAAACAGAAACGGAACATAATTTATTTTATAAAATTAATTTAAATAGATAAATTTAGTTAAAAATTTAAAGTATATTAATAACTTAGTCCAAATTTTATTTAAATATTAAATTCATTAGTATTAGAGAAATTAAGTTTTTCTAAAATAAATTAATAATAAAAATAACAGCATATAATTCAACATTTTAAATAACATTTAAGTCTTAACAAACTTACTTCGTAGAAACTTTAAACTTGTTTTTTTTTTTTTTTTTTTAATTCAACTGATATTGTACTTACGTACTCTCTCGATTTAAATGAAAAAAAAATCTCAAAATTTATATTCAAGACTTGATCACGGTTAGTTTTGAATTGGCTCAAAATATTTTTTATCCTTGAATACATATTATTATTTATAATCTTATTCTAAAGTGCATGTCGGGTTTATTATACGCACAAATAATTTAAAATATATACAAATATACACTGAGAAGGTGTTGACTTCAAAGAAAACAGAGAATATTCTTTTATGTGAGGGCAACAATAAAGCAAAGAGAACTGTTTGGTGAGACCAATCTCCAACCAATACATTTCTTGCCAAGAAAATATTAATTTTGTTATTCAATAATATCACCAGGTCTTGTGAACCATAATTAAAACCTGCCACGATTGAAACTAAATTCCTACAATCATCACATATAATGATGTGCTGACATTGTATTAAGATTAAAATACACAACCTCTCAGTAATATATATATATATATATATATATAAATATATATATATATATATATATATATATATATATATATATATATATATATATATTAAATATTTACTATCAACATATATTTATATATTTATATGATATATTTACTTTCCATTTTGATATGCAAATTATTATATACCCTCACTATCCCTCCAAATATATGTACTTACACTCTTTATTATTAGAAATGAAAACTGTAAATATAAAATTATAGATCATTTTAAATAGTCAAAATTATAAGAATATATATATATATGATGTTTAAACTTTTAGTCTTTCATAAATAATTGTATAACCCAAATTAATATAATTCTCATTAATTTTTAAGAAAAGAAAATCACATACAACATGGTGTTACATAATATAGTCAATCCCTTGACTATGCGATAGGAATTTAATCACAAGTATGATATAAAGAAACATATATTAAAAAAATCAGTTTGTAAACAAATATAATTATTTTAGTGGTTAATCCTTGAGTAGAAAAATAATCCATTAAAAAGAATACACATATTGCACGCACATCCAGATATTTATATAAAATAAACCTACCCTCGACTGGGTCTACAAAACATGTTTAAAGTAATTCAGGCATGATAATTAAAAGAAGTATAAAAATTAAGTGTTCTTCAATTATGAAGTGGACCCAATTAGCATTATATATTTGATTTGATAGCTTAAACTTTTCCATTTGGTGATAATATGAAGAAGACTGCCATTAATGTAACGAAATTATTTCCAATTTGATCACAAATGGAAGATTAGCTTTATGTCGTGGTCTGAATGAGGTCTTTGAAGTGCTTTAGTCACTTTTCTATTAATTATCTCGAATAAGGTCTTTGAAGTTCTTTCGTCATTTTTCTATTAATTATCTTTGACTAACATCTCATCAAATATAAAATGTTTTTTAAATTGGATTAATTGAGAAATCATTGTAATCCAAATTTCTACCATCAAAAGCATATTTTTAACAACCTAATATCATTTTAGTGATATTATATGTTTGATGTTATTTTCTCTATTAGATACCTCTTTTTTATTTCATATTACTCAAGTCTCATATTATTATTTAAATAAAAAATATTATATAATTTAATAAACTTTAGAAATAATATGCACCACTAATATTTTATTGCTTGTGCAATTATTCTATCTCTTAACATTAGAGGTTCCAAAAAAGAGATAATGGTTTCAATATTTCTCTTTTTCAAATCCCAAGTCATATCTTAAATGACATGTAATATAATTTAAACATCCATCAAGACACTTGAGTAACCTTGAACAATGCATATAATTATTATTCACTGTTTGAGTGTTGAGTGACATTCCAATGCTCAAGCACTGTATAATCAAATTTACAGACTCGTTTTTGTTATATGTTGCAATTATAGTTTTACTCTTTCATAATAATATGTCTAAATCATCAAAATCACTAGTTTTATGTTTAACAACTGTGGTAAATCAATTTAACTCAAAATAGTCATTGCAAATCTCAAATGCAAATGAGCATAAGTTAATTCAAACATCTATCATTTTCAAATAGTTACAACATCCATGAGACTATACCTTAATCCTTAATATCAATACACTCCAATAATCTAAATAAACTCCAACGAAGTTGATGCAATTATTTAACCCTTTAACAAAGATAACTTATAGTATTATCAAAAGTTACTTTAAATCCAAACTATCCAACAATTTGATAAAAAATCCAAAACTACAACCTACACGATCAATAATCCTACTTAATCAGAATATCCCAACCTTCCATGTTCCAAATCCCAAAGAAAACGAGGAAAAAGGTATTGAACCAACTTAAGAGAATTGAAACCTTTCCTCAATCAAGATTTCAATTGGCTTGAGAAAGCCCAATTGAACCTATTCTAGACATAGTTAATTACACATAAAATACAATAATTAAATCCTAAAATTTACAATGAAAGTAAATTATAGTTTAAATATTAATTTTAAAATAATTTGTATTCTAAAATTACAAATAAGCACTTTTATTTATTAAAGCTAATAAAAATCATTACCATCTATGCACTCATTATCCTCACCTTCTTGGAAAGAATTCAACCTCGAATTTTGGGAAGAGCTATAAAATAAGAACAATCTAGGTAGTATATTGAGAACAAAGTTGAATATTTCTTCTCTTTTTCTGTATAAGAGAAATTGTTTTCCAAGAACTATTTACTTGTAACAATTTTTATATTTTTTATTCTTATTTCAAATTTTCTCAAATAGAACCAACTTTATGCTCTAGAAATTTTTCAAAATTTGTCTTTTTTCTTTTTAAAGTATTATTTTTTGTGTTATGCACATCATGTCAACTAATATGCAAATAGTACTTATAATAATCCAAAGATTCGCAAAACTAAATTAGGTACATGTATTGTTTTGAAACATCTCATGTATCAACTTTAATTCTTACGAAAGTGGGAACTTGGAGAGATCTAGTATTTCATGAGGCCATTTGAATAAATTGTTTAGATACTCAACCTTTTCCTCAACCTTGCATATTTTTAACTTAAAGGTACAAAATACAATTCGTTATTATTTTGAAAAAAAATCCAAAGATTTTCTTATTTATAATAATTTATTTGATAATGTGGAATTTTCTTTTATTTTTAAAATTAACTTTCCTTTTTTAACTTCCAAATCCTTTTCTTTTCCTCTATTTATTTTCATTTTCTTTTGGTCTCTATTTACTTCTATGGTCACAAAGGTTTCAATTTGTATTCATGATCTCCGTTCTTAACTGAGTAAGTATTAGAAATAACATCATGTATATCAGCTTTATCAAGTTGTCATGGTATTCCCAATAGGAAATGCCAAATTTTCATAGGAACAATATCACAAAGAATGTTTTCATTATACTTACCAATAAAGAAAGGAACCAAAACATGTTTGTCCTCAAGAAACTCACCTTCTTTGTTTAACCATTGAAGCTTGTATGGACTTAGATGAGGAATGGTTGACAAATAAAATTTCTCTACCATTCCCTTGCTTGCAACATTAGAACAATTTCATCCGTCAATGATCAATGAGTACAATTTATTATACACCTTGTATGAAAAATGTTGTCCTTGAGAATCAATCAAATATTTTTTTTTAAGTTAGCAAACCATGTGTCTAACCATTAATGAGTTCAACATCATCACTAGAAAAAGTAAAAGATGAAGAATTTGAGGAAGATGACACCTCATCACTATCCACATATCATTCTTCTCTTAAGACCATATTTATTTTGGTAGGATAATTAGATACAATGTGTTCATAACCTAAGCATTAAAAACATTTGGTTGAACTATTCTTTTGAGATGTAGAAAAAGTGGAAGGTTTGAAATGTTTATGTTTCCTAAAACTACCATGATGAGTAATCTCTTTAATTTTTTTTTCAAGGATATTTATCATGTTTATTTTATATTTATCATTCACACTCAGTGATTGTAGTTATCATCATTAATACTCTTTCTAAAAAATGCCTTTCTTTTAAGTTGGGATTCCACCTTATTTGTTTGATAAACAAAGCTTTCCAAAGAATGGTACTCATATAACTAATATATCTTGCTTATCTTTATTAAATCCACTCGTAAACTTAGTCATTTTAGCATCTAAAGTTTTTATCATGCAAATTTGCTTTTATAATATTAGTTTCCATGTCCATAAAGTACCCATCCACGCTTCTGAGTCCTTGTTGAAGTGGTTCGAACTTCAAAAGGAGTTCCTTCTTATTGTAAGAAAGAACAAATCTAACATGGATCCAAGATTTCAATTCCCCCAAAAATTCCATGTGAGACCACTTGTTTTGCCATTGTCCATTAGAGTTTCACTCTACCATGTCATGGCATAGTTCTCATCTACATCATATACATTATAAATTTGATCTACTTTACCTTCCTAATCTAAGTACTTGTTTGTGTCACTTGTGCCATCAAAATTTAGAAAAGTTTGGTGGTTTTCATTTTGAATCCAAAGGACTCACACCTCCTTTCTTGAAGTTTTTGATCTCTTTCGCATGGTCTTCATGGTGTAACCTACGCACCTTCTTTCCTCTTCCCATTGTCCTCTTTCTTATTCTATTTCTATTTCTCTCGTGACTCTTTCTCTCTTAAGTCTTTTGATTTCTATGTTATACATAGTCATTTGTAGAGAGAATGGAGGACATAACGTACTTGACACTTGTAAAAACAGGTCAAAACACAAGAAGGAAGGTTAAATTGTGTTTTAAACCTTTTCGAAAATCTTTTCATAAAGTTGTGTCTGATAATCACTAATCAGACAAAGTTTATAATTGACAAATGATTTGTCAAATACTTTTCTTAAGGATATTGTCTGATAAAGATTGTTAGACACACCTGCAAGTTTGACATATGCAATGTCAAAATCTCTTTTCAAAACTAGTTTTTACAAGGCCTTCCTTCTTTTAGTTACATGAGGATTGATAACAGGAAATCTAAAAGGATAAGGGATGAGGAAAATTTACTCAAAATATTTTTATACTATTTCATTTGCAAACAACATACTACGTTTATTTCTCGATCAATTGACGAAGTTTCACCAAGCAAACTAATGTTATGAAGATTAAAGTAAAAGTGAATATTATTTGGACATAAATTACTCCACAACCCAAGTATTATTTGAACATGTAGTCATTGTTGGCTAAAGTCCGAGTATTCTTTGGAATACAGTCATTCCTAGCTAAGATCGATTATTCTTTGGAACACAGTTACTCCTGACTAAAACATTGAGTATTGTTCGGACCTCAATTACTCAAGGCTAAACACGGGTATTGTTTCAAAAGCAACCACTCGTGGCTTAAGGTTTGTTAAATAAAGGGAGTGATTTAAACAATCACAAAGTGTTTACTCACTAGATAGAGAGGTAGCGTCTTACAATGAATATAGGGTTTAATCACTCTACTAGCTTGCTATTTGAACATGATTAGTGTTCTCGTGAAGACTTAGGCACTTAGAGCTTAGAGCAATGAGAATAATGACATTTTTGTACACTTGATCACTTGTTCTCTTTTTTCTTTGAAATATTTTTTTAAATATTGAGTAGATAAAAGAGTCATTGCAAATCTGTTTTTTTAGGTAGTCTTCAGTTCAAATCTTCATCTTCACAACTTTATCTTTTATTGCATGAATGTATAAATGCATTAAATATGATCCATTCAACATTAATGTTATCTCTTTTTTAAGAAACATCATACCGTTGGCATGACTTATTAGGCCTCGATTAGAGAGCTTTCAACCAAATTGAAGAAAAGAGTAGGATTGTACAAGAAATATAATCCTTCCAAAGTTTATATAGGATATGTCAAAATGAGCATTGATGTGAAGCAGCTTTAGCACGTCCTTCAAAAAGTCTTTGATATTGACTTGCATTTTGTGGGACCTTCTTTGGTGATGAGAACATTTTCTATAACACATAATAAGTTCATAAATATTTTTCTTAGTGACAACATTAATTTAAAATAATGTATGGATGCATATTGTTTGATGTGGTCTTAACTTATTAGACAAAGCACATTGTGCCTCACATGACCTGTTGTATAAGTCTTGTGTCTTTTATTTTTTAATAGCACTTAATCAAAACAAAAGGGTTTGGTAAGTTTTTATCTGACAACATTATACCTAAAACTCAATTAAGAAAACAAAAACTATCAAATACAATTCAAACAAGTTAGTACAAAAGGAAATTTAGTGTCTCACAAAGTTCATATCTCTCAGCCTTTTGGATGAAAATAAGGGTATGGTAATCAAAATTCATTAACACACTTGTCAAAAGTCACAAAATACTTAATAATTACCTGAACTAAGTTTTCAAATGAAATAAAAGAAATAATAAAAGATAATTAAGAAGCCAAAAGATACAAAATTTTCAAGTCAAAACTTAAAAAAATTTAAAGAGAATCTAAAAAGCACCAAATCAAGACTAAGGTTTAACCAAATAGGAGTTGAGATATGTGACAAAACTAAATAAAGACAAAGACAAAAGCACTTAAGAAAGACAGTAAGAGTAATTTGTTAATGTAATAGAATTAACAAAAGAAATTAAGTATTGTAAAATCAATTTCTAATAAGAAACTACTCATGATAGAAGATCAAGCCATCCGCAATGTTTGAATTAATTTGCCAAATCAAAATATCAACAATTAATCTTCCATCCAATTCTTACCACAATCTAAGTTAGCAATTAGTTTGCAAAATTAAAAGACCAACAATTTTTGGAGCAACTCCATCAAAAGTGATTGGAGAATTACTATTTTTCTTTACAACATATGTTTAAGTAAAGATACTAACAATAAGAAATTTAAAAAAAAAATGTGACTCTAAATAAGAGTAAGAAGAAATAATATGTGTCATCCTAATCAATAAACAATATCACTTTAGACATTTCAAAATGTGCTTTAAAAAATAATGTCACTGATCAAGAGTAACCAAGAGTTTATGATCAAACAAAAAATTCTAATTCAAAACAAATCTTGTGAAAAATAGGTCCAATACTCAAGAAAGGATGGTAGAATTTTGTATTTTAATTTTTTTGAAAAAAAAATTATAAAAGCTTTGTCTAATAGATGCAAACAAACAAAGTTTAAACTTGTTTATCTTAAGAAATATGTTTGACAAAGCTTCGTCAAATATAACTTCAACTAAACATACCCGTTGTCAAAATTTATTTAAAAATAAGTTTTTTGTTTGCAAAACTACAAGTTATATTCTTTAATACAGACTAAAGCTAAAATATATAAGTATTATTTGGACAAAACTAGTTCTGGTTAAATTACGAGTATTCTTTGTACATAACCACTTCTAGTTAAGCACAAGTATTCTTCGAAATCAACTATTTTTGGCCAAAACACTTTGATGAGAAAGTTTGTAATCTAAAAGAAACATTTAAAAATAAATAATGAGTATAATATGATCTTTAATTCTTAGCATATTTTGAGGTCACAAGAAATTTGAATTAATTTTTGTATTCAAAATAGGGATTTGAATAGGAATTCCAGACAAAATATAAACACAACAAATGAATTATGAGAATTAATAAAACAAGGATAACCAAATAGAATGAAATAGAGTGGTATAAATATAAAAAAAACTAGTAAATAATACAAAAATTAGAAAAGGAAAAGGTGAAAAAGATTTAGAAGATAGAATAAGTTTTGGTACACCATTTAATGTTCAAGAAGGTTTTTCTATCTCTAAGATAAGACCCATATAAAATAATCACTTAGACTTCTAATAACGCAAGATAAGACTCAGTAAATTATCATTATGACAAATGTCTCAAACTCAATATTTAATATATTCAAAACTTGAAAGTTACAAGTGATTCAAATGGCTGTTTACCATTATCATATGAAACTTTTTACTAAAATACACTAAAATTGCATATGTTATGTCTAAAACCCTCCAAGTTATGTTTGAAAGTAAAACAAAAATTAAAAAAAGAGAGAGACAAATTTTAAATTAAAAAATTAAAAAAAAATCTAAAATCTTTAAGTTGGTGGAAAATTAGATGTTTTTTTCCATACCTCTCCTCAATAAAAAATTATAAGCTCCAATTTCAATTTAGGCCTTAACTATACTATTTCCTTGTTTCGCTTGAGAAAATTCAATTAAGCATATTCAAAACATAGCTAATTAGATATAAAATATAAGAATTAAATTTTAAAAATTATAGTGAAAGTAAATTTTAATCTAGAAATTCCAATCAAAGTCAATTTTATTCAAATATTTATTAAAATAACAAATTATTTTTATTTATACACTCGTCACAAATATGTCACAGAGATATACAATATTATAGTGGAACAGGTGACTTATTAATTTAAATTCTTAAAAAGAATATAAAAAATCTAAAAAGATAAAATAAAAAAAAACTATTACAAACTATTTAAAAGATATTTCTAAAAATCTATATCTTACGTAATCATATTATTGATTGATACATTTTCAAACTTCAAAATACATATTAATTAGACTAAAACTCGTGGTGGGGTACATAAACGTCATTCACATGTTAGGTACTTCAATGAAAGACTAACTTAACACAATTGCTACACAGTCTTTAAGCAGTTTCAACCCATTTCTTCTAGACGTTAGGAAAACTTTCTTAAGAAAATTAATTGGTCACAATTACTTTTTTTCTGATTTCAAATAAATTTGACACTACAGTTATAAAAAAAAAGGGGGGGGGAGGGATGAGATTGTGAAGACTAAATAATCATTCTATCATTGCTTATCATGCACTTAATTCACGACTTTCATGGAAAATGTATATACATAATTGATCGTTCTTAGTAAAATAATTTTGGATAAAACATTCATTTTGAAAAAATTAAACTCAATTTCAATCTATTTAAAATTGTGTTTTTTGTCGTCCAATTTTGAAACGCACAATTCTAATCTTTTATGTAATTAGACAAGACTTTATAAAAAAAATAACTTAAATAACTTTTGGAAGATAAACACAATGTATTTTAAAATTAAAAAGACAATCTTCTAACAATGAGTAAAATTGAACTTTAATTTTTTAAATTAAAAATATATTTTACCGGATAATTATTTTTATATTAAAGTTTATGTGGTAGATCAGAAGTGTATAGAAGTGCTTAAGCTTAATAACTCCCATAAGATTAATACAAAAACGATTTCTTTAGAAATGATAGCTAATGTCTTCCATCTATTAATTATGAATATTTTGGAGAGCTTGTACCAGTTGTACAAAAGAAAAATAAAAGAGAAAAGATAAAATTAATTTCTTTATAAATTAAATTAATATTTTTTTAATAAAAATTACATGATATACATTACTATGAACCTTAACATCCCATACAACTCAAAGATACATTAAATTAACTTAATTATAAATTAATTTATATTTTTCTTCTAAAAATCCTTATAAAAAGTAATAAATGTATATAATTTAAAAAAAAAAGTGCGTTTTGTGATGGCTATGTCTACTAATTTTCGAAGGTGACAACATTATATCCATCCTTTATCTCATCCCGAGTCCATCCAACATACATTTATTATATGATAGAATTCAATCAATCTACTTAATAAATTTTGAATAATAAATGATCTACCAAATATTTTTTAAACTTATTAAGATTATATTAAATAAAAAATATAGTCTCTCTCCTTTATCGTTTTCGGGCCATTTTGTCTCTTTCTAAGTTTCATATCTATCCTCTCTCCAAAATAAATAATTATTTATTATACTTTTAATAGATTATAATTGATTTTTAATAAGTTAATTTTACTTGCAAAGTAATGTAACATTCTATATTTTTCATATAATAAAAACTTTATTTTACATAAATTATATATTAAACTTAAATATAAAATATATTTATCATTTATTTCAAAATATATTTCTCCACATAAGATTTAATAAAAATATCTTTGTAAAATTACAGATAAAATAAAATAAAGTTTTTCCAACAATTCATCAGGGACTCACATCACCTGTCAAATCCTGTGCTCACGTGTAATACACGATCATCGCAGTTTAAAAACAAAAAAAAATAACACACAAAAAGAAGGGTAAGCTAAAGAGTTTTAAAAAATATATTTTCATAAATTAAATTTCTATCTCAACCAAATAACAACAATTCAATCTTTCATAATTCATCTCACATAGAAAAACACTGGACTCTCTACTTCCGAAAGACTCGTGCATTGCGTTAGACTCAGAGATTTGCACCTGTCATATATTATCTATTTGTTCCGATCAGCTCATATTTCAAACCTCAGATACAGTCTGTCTCGATCAGTTCCTATTTCAAACCTCGGGTACAGTTTCCATGCATAGGATTAATCCATATGTCCTATTCCGATAAGCTCATATTTCAAACCTCGGACATGGCCATATGAACCTCCTTCGACTCTTCACTAACTGGTAAACATCATTTATATGAATTCAATGTACCAGTAGAGTCAAGATATCTTCTTAGATAGATCGAATCCCCAAACATGCACGTCCTAATAATCTCAACATGGGTATCTCCTTTCCTGAAGATACTATGTCTTGATCACACACCACATCATTCACAAACATTGATACTACACCATATCATACATAAACATTCATTCAATTCAAATTCATCCAATTCATATTTAATAAAATAAATAATTACAATATATATATATATATATATATAAAAAAGTCAAACTAGCTTCCCTTACCTCTATAGAGTAGAGATACTCAAAAATCTAAAATCAACCTAACTGTTTAAGAATCTAATCGGACACTCTTGATCTACTCAACGCTAGGAATCTGGAGGTGTCTTTTGATTGTCAATCTGATAACATATGAGATCACAAATCTAGAGAGAAGGTAGAAAACTTTAAAGAGAAATTGTTTTAGAGAGATGGTGGTTCTCATAAGAATGAAATTGTATATTTTCTTGAAGAAATAGAGAGAGTTGGTAGTTTTTATTAAAAAAAAAATCTTCTTAAATATAGTTGGTGGTTTTTATAAAAATAAAATAGAATATCTTCTCAAATCAAAGATTACATGATACTTTGATTGATGTTTTAAGAAATGGATTGATTTGTGATACATGGAAGAAATTTTTTGCTTATTAATATGAATCGTTATGGTTTGATTAATTTAATTCTAATTAGAGATGATGACTTGATTATTTAAATGAAAAGTGTGCTCTTATGGTTGTTGAATCTTCAAATCGTAACATGGACCCGAACAAGTGAGAGATTATAAGAATATTTAGTTAAATATCATAAAGATGTGGTTCATTTAACTAACCTAACTAATTCTAATTAAAGAAGAATAATTAATGTGATGGTTGTCTTACGATGGTATCGAGGGTTAGGAAATGTTAGACAAGGACATGATAATTATGAACAAAAATGAACAAAGAATATGATAACAAGGAAGAAGGTTTTTCTGGAATGTTCTTTTCTTTGTTTACAATAGCTCACTTAATATAGAATTCTAGGAAACTAAATATAGAAATTATTCTAAATAAATACATTTGATATTCTCTGATATTCTACTGATAGTCCCTTGATTATCTTTGATATTCTTACTGATATTCTCTAGTATTTCCTTGATTATCTATGACATTCTACTAATTTGTTTCTTTGATACTATCTTGATTTTCTCACTGATATTCTCTTGATTATTTTTGATATTCTATTGATTTGTTTCTCTAATTATAATATTCTAACACTCCCCCTCAAGGTGAGCAGTGGGATCACCAATGCTTAGCTTGCTGAGGATATGGGTAAATGCTTTGCCTGTAACAACTTTGGTGAGAATGTCTGTCAACTGGTCTTCTGACCTTACAAATGGAAGCTCAATACTGCTATCCTCAATCTTCTCCTTGATGAAGTGTTTGTCCACTTCAACGTGTTTGGTTTTGTCATGTTGTATGGGATTCTGTTTTCATAGCTTCTTGTCATTCGACCTTCTTACTGGCTTCATGAACTGTTTTGGGAAAGTCTTCAGTTAGAAGGGAGGTAAGAAAAACTCTTGCAATGTCTGTCACTACTTCTCTAGTCAAATGAGTCATTATTTTCTCCTATTTACTTGTCTTTATGTACCTATTTTAATTAGTAATTTGTGTTTAACTGCCTATCATTTCCTCAATCTCACTGTTTAGGCATTTACTAAAAATTCATAATTTTTAATTAATTCGGATTTTCTGACTTAATTTTATTATTTTTTTCAGGGCGACTTTGTTATTTCATTGAGCTTAGAATTAATTTTTGAAATTGAAGAGAGTTGTCGCGTCACCACTATATCCACGTCGTATTTTTCCTTTTCTTTTATTTCTTTTTTATGTTGGGCCAGACTTGTAAGGGGACTTGGGCCCATTAAGGTTGAAAAAGGTTGGCCTAGCTTATGTAAGGGAGAGAGACTTGTAAGGGGTGGTGGCTGGAAGGCTAATTCGCTTAGGTTATCCTATTGGTTGAGATTGTGGAAAAGGTTTGAGGTTCTGTGCTTAATCATCTCGCCTCTTAACTCTCGTCTATTTCATTTTTTGCCAACTATTTTCACTGGATCGTTCATGCTTAATGACGAGAAATATGATCTGTTGGGTTGGGATGAATGATTTGAGCGGACGCTTGCTTGCATAATTAAACTTACTCTAATTTTCGCTTAGTCAATTAGTTAGGGTTGAAATGAGGGTTGAGCGTCAATACAAATTTCTGCAACCAATGATAACTGGACTGCAATCAAAATCAAGGGAATAATCTATTTTTAATTATTGGTTTAAGTTTCGTAGTTAAATACTATTTTCTTGAATCTGTCTAACCCCCTTTCAGTGTGTTTTCATCATTTGGCAGAGAATTAGATCCTTGGGAGACGACCTAGGAGTCACTTCCTAGTACTACTCATTATTGAGATTATTTGACCGGATACAGCTTCGATTAGTTATCTTCATAGGATACCTGGAATTCCGGGGAACATGTTCTGGAGAATATCGGTTAGGTAGTACCCCTCTGTTTCTTCTTGGCGAAAGTGTGAAAGGCTCTGGTTCTAGTGCTAACTGGTCATTGTTAGTGACTTCATTCATAACAGGAGACAACTCAGTAGAGTGAAGATCACTTACCTCTTGTTGAACATTCTCAGAAGGATTCTCATTGGTTGTGTTGGTCCCTCGTACGTTGACAGAGTCATGCTTGTTGGCTCGATCTACTTGCTCTTTTGGAATAATTTCTTGGCAACTAAGGCTACCTAACCAACTTGGTGGTTCACTAGTTTCTCCCCCTGAACATTAAGTTGACTACTGAAGAAATATTCTGATTCTAAAAAATCACAATCCATAGTCACATATACACAGTGAGTGATTGAGTTGAAACATCGATACCCCTTTTGATGTGTAGCATATCCAACAAAGACATATTTCTCAGTACATGGATCAAATTTGGTTCTGTTAGCTTTGAGAATATGAATGAATACAGAGCACCCAAAAACTCGTGGTGGTAACATTTGGATAGGAGGGATATTAGTCTGAGTAGCTAGGATCTGTAGGGATGTTTTGTGGTTAAGGATCTGGGAGGGTGGCCTGTTCAAAAGATAGGCTGAGGTAGCGACAACTTCGGGCCAAACACGTGTTAGAACCTGTGCATCAAAAATCATGGTCCGAGTCATCTCTAGTAGCTTACGATTTTTCTGTTCTGCTACACCATTCTGTTGGGGTGTGTTTGGACAGGAAGTTTGATGAATTAAGCTATTTTTTCTAAAAAACTCTTGCATTGATTTATTAACAAATTCTCCACCATTATCTGATCTAAGTACTTGGATTTTCTTGTCAAACTGAGTGTGAATCATTTGATAGAATGCATAGAACTTATCGGGTACTTCAGATTTATGTTTTAGAAAATATGCTCACGTCATGCGAGAGAAATCATCCACAAATAACAAAAAAATACTGAAATTGATTATTATGGGAATTAGGAGTTGGGCCCCCCACATCAGAGTGTACTAATGAAAAAGCAGAATTGACTCTATTGTTGTTAAGAAGAAAATTAATTATTATTCTTTGGCCGTATACAAGTTTCACATTTGATTAGCTCAGTGTTATTAGTAAATAAACTAGGAAATAAAATCTTAAGCTAGCCAAATGAAGGATGTCCCAAACGTTTATGCCATAATTAGAGTTGCCTTGCAACCGTTCCGTGAGCAAGCATGGCCTTTTGAGCAACTTCATCAACGTAGTAAAGACCTCCACGTTCAGTACCACGCCTAATGATCTCCTTCATAAGAATGTCCTATAAAAGGCAAAAAGTAGGAAACATGAGAATCACACAATTCAGCTCCTTTGTAACTTGGCTTACTGAAAGTAATTTTGATGATGGTACGGGATCATAGAGAAAAATTTTTTAATTTTAATTTTTTTGAAAAAATAATTGAGTGTCCTCCTTAGACCGCAACTAATTCTCCACTGGCTGTTTCAATATGGGTTTTAACAGGTGTGGAAAGACTGTTAAAATCATGAGGGTCATGGTTCATGGTGTCAGTTTCCATGAACGACTTGCGATTTTGCTTCTTCCTCTCTTCTGGTATCACTATCGCTGCTACTAGTGGTCTGCTGGATGCTCACGGCGGTGACAGCCTTGCGATTTTTTGGTTTAGAATCTTCTGACCATTCAGGATAACCCACGATTTTGAAGCAAGTCTCCTTGGTGTGTTTCTTCATTTCGCAATGAGTACAATGGAGGTGACTTTTGTCTTCCCTGTCTCGCTATGATGGACGCCGTCTGGCGATTTTTGAGCGACTCCATCCATGTCCCTGTCCCAGTGGTCTATTTCTTACGGTTAAGTCGATTCCGACCTCCTCTAATGATGTGTTCCCTTTGCAACTGGTGGTAGGCTTTAGAATTTGGAGTCGGGCCACCTCCCTTCGGACAGTAGCATAGGCAGACTCTATTGAAGGGGTCTTCTCTTGCATTAAAATATCTCTTCTGATGACTTCAAATTTTTCATCTATCCCTGTTAGGAACTGATACAGTCTCTATTATTGTTTAATTTTGTTGAAAGTTGCAATATCATCTGAGCATTTCATAGGGTTCAATTGCTTTCTGTCAATCGCCTTCTATATAGCTTGTAATTTGTTCCAGAATTCTCAAGGGTATCCTGTCCCTGTTTTTGTGTGTTTGTTTTTCAGTGTAAATCATATATTTGCACCGGATTTGTGCCACTTCCATAGGTAGTAGCCAATCCCTCCCATAAACCCTTGGCAATTGGAAACTGGGAAACATTGTTTATCAAACTAGTCTCAATATTCTGAATTATCCAAGTGAAGACAGTTTGGTCTGCCTGTTTCCATTTTTCATATGCTGGTTCTATCTCTTCTGATGCCGGAGGTACACCTCTTAGATGACTCTTCTTTCCTCTGCCACCTATAACTTTCTTCATGAGTGTTGCCAACAATGGATAATTGTCTCTATTTAATTTGAAACCAATTGACAAATTGTCAAGATTGGCTTGTGTTTGATGAATCCCTAGGTCACTACGAAGCATATTTGCAATTTGCAAAGTTAGCTCATCAATAATGGTTGAGGAGTTATTCTGATTTTGATTCATGTTGTTGTCAATTTCATCATTTGAAAATGACATTGTTTGTTTTTTGGTGTTTTTCGGCTGTGAGGGGGTAATGGAACAATGATGTTGGTTTCTTAGTTCCCAGGATCTAACACCACTCTAATACCATCTTACAGTGGTATCGAGGGTTAGGAAATGTTAGACAAGGATATGATAATTATGAACAAAAAATATGATAACACAGAAGAAAGTTATTCTTGAATGTTCTTTTTTTTTTTTTTTTTATAATAGCTCACTTAATATAGGATTCTAAGAAACTAAATATAGAAATTATTCTAAATAAATACATCTAATATTATCTGATATTTTACTGATATTCTCTCGTAATTTCTTGATTATCTCTGATATTCTTACTGTTATTCTCTTATATTCTCTTGATTATGTCTAATATTCTACTGATTTGTTTCTTTGATACTCCCTTCATTATCTCTTTGATATTCTTACTCTCTAATATTTCCTCGTTAATTATCTCTGATATTCTACTTATTTATTTCTTTAATTATATATTCTAATAGGTTGTTACTCTTAAAAAATTAATAGAATATATTTGAATTTTATTTAAATTATAATATAAAATTTCCTCCTCTCTTCCTTTAAATAAAATAAATAAATAAATAAAGGAGAAAACTATCATTCCATAAAAACTTACTTATCAAAGTTGAAAGGAAAGTCATCATCCTTTTCAAAATGGTACCTTTCTCTTTCTAATAAATGTATATGTACATTAAATTTTTTGACCATCAAGAAAAAAAAAAAGAAAAAACAAAAAAAGAAGGAGGAGAAGAAAAATTCAAAAATCAAAAGAATCATCAACATCAATCTTAATATGTTTTCTTTTTTCAAGATCTGTGTAACAATATAGATTATAACATCAATAAAACTTTTATAAATTGATTATAATTGATTGATTAATCATAAGAAAACTTACATGCATCACCAACATTATTTTATTTTTTAATTAATATAGAGACACTTTCCAACTAATGATTAAATAACTAATTTATATAATTTCTAGATAACAAATAAAATAAAAAATTAGCTAGACATGAATTTTTTTTAAAAAGTTAATTAACCATAAATAATAAAATCTAACTTTTTATATGTCAACAATATATTTAACTGCTAATAATAAAATCAAAATATTATTTTAAAAATAAATGAGATAAAATTTATAACTATTTGACATGTATGGTCTGTTTATAGATATTTTCCTTTTGAATATAATTTAGTCATACTCAAAAGAACATTAAAGTTAGAAAAAAAAAACAAATAAAATTATTTACAATATAATAACATAATGAGAAACAAACTCCAAAAATCTAAGCGTGGACTGCGTTAAAACAAATTTTATTGTACATAATTATAGTTGAGATTTGTTAATTTATTTATTTTCAAAATCATTTAATAAGTAATATCTTGAAACTTTTATCAACATAATTTAAAAAAGTATTTGAAAAAACAATTAAATATTTATATAAAGTTATATTTTTTATAAAAATATATGCATGTATAACTATTATTTTAAAAATTAAGCAGGAAAGGATCATACCCTGGCTTGTGGAATAGGACAATTGTTTTGACGTATTAATTAGTTTTTCTTAGCACTTAAACAATTTAAAAATAAAGATTCTCATATCTTTTAGGGTTAGTTACTGTTTTTTCAATGGATAATCGTAGGAAAATAAATATAAATTGTGTTATTTTTCAAATTTATTACACAAGAAAAGAAAGATCTATCTTTTTTTAAGTAACTCTAATAACTGAAATATTTAGTATAATTAGTATATTCAATATTTATTTCTTTATATATTGATTAAAATAAAAGATGAGGGTATCTTATTATAAATTTACAATCTTATTTTATTCTATATAAAGGATTAGAAAAAGAAAATCTAAAACAATCCAACTTTTGTCATACACCCATTCAAAACACAGCTTATCGTCTTATTGTTTATACGAAAGGAATTCAACTATGAAAGAACATCATCTTCGTCATCTCAAGTCAACAATAAGGTATTATTAATTTTTTAAACTCAATTATCATGCAATTACATAAATCTAAGCATGCATATACACAATAACATAATATAACTTTGTTTCGATTTCAAGTCATCGTTAAGATCAATTCTTGATTTCGATTCTTAAAAAATATAAAATTATTAGTATAAACTCATGTATGAAGTCTGGGAAATTTGATTATTTGAAGAAACCTTTTTTGATATTCGTGTTTTATTATTTAAAAAAACTTCTTATATTCTTTCTCAGAACGAAGTTATTGAATTTTGTTTACTCTTTTTAATATAGAATTTTGTATGAAATTTTTTTAGGAAAAATAGTATGTTCTTTTCAAATTGATTGTTGCAAATTTTATTTTGCTTCAAACTTCGTAATTTTCGCTAAATTGAGTATTTTTTTTTTTTTCACGCACCATAAACACGACTTAACGATCAACCTTACGTTAGTTATTCATTTTACACCTAATCCAAAATCACACGTTTCTTTTGGATGAGCAAGAGAAATTTATCTTTTCGTGAGTGAGTAAATATATTTTATGTTAAGTTTAATTTAAAATATATTTTAATAAATTTAAAACTATAAAAATCAATTATAGTAATTTTCGTATAATGAAAAGAGGAAATACATGATGAAGTGCTTTATAATTGTCATTTACGGAGACTATATTACCAAAATTAGCAGCATTCCGAAATTCAATATATTCTTTAAAAGATGATTTTCGTGTAAAACTTTATTTGACTATAGTTGTGTGCTATTAACTAATGAAAAATCATTGATGTGGTTTGTTAAGGTAATTATTACGAAAATAACAAATTTATTCTGTTGCATTTTATGATTAAATTGCCGTCTACTCATTTTCTATTTTAGAATCTCAAAGCATAAACTATCTTCTTTTTCATTTCATAAATTTTAAATTATTTGGATTTAACTTTTTTTCTAAATTAATTATTATAAAAATCAATACATAATAATTAAAGATTAGATAATAATATGAGTATTTTAATCATTACTTGCAATATATTAGTATATAAATACTCTATTATCAACTAATTATTAGTTCTTTTTATATTTAAAATAATACAATTTGTGATAAATTCAAGATAAAAATAAATAAAATCCATTCCGATTGGTGCAACTAACTTTCCTGTTTTAAATATTGAGTTCAAAAGAAAAATTATTATATGTTTTCACACTTAATGCAGTTATAAAATTATCACTCAAAGAAAAAAAAACTATCTGGGTTTTAAGAAAGTTGTTACTAAAAACTAAATAGTATTTGTGATTGAAACTTCCCTAAATACATACTATTATTTACTATTTAATTGTTACATATTTAATTTAAAATTAATAAATATAATTATTTAGTTGCTGCCTTTTTTGTTAGCTTTGGAAAAGATAGTGATTAAAGAAATGTTGTCTGCCTCAGCATTGGATCATTCACACACGTTTTGCACTTTTCCCTCTCTCTCTCTCTTTCTCTAAATGCTTCCTTTCTCTCTTAGACTCTGAAACGTTTCTGTATTTTTTTAAGGCCAGAGAAGAAGAACATCACCAGCAACAACATTAACAGCAGCAGAATAAGGTGAAGATATTGAATTCACTTGAAAATTCTCACTTTTTTTCCAACCCCATCTTCCCTTTTCCTTAATCCTTTTTTTCGTTTTAGAAGAAGAAATTCGGGTAATCATTATTCACCCGAATTGAAACTGCTTGTAATATATTGATTTTTTTTTTTCGTGGGGGTGATCATCGAGATAGTCAGAAATTGAAAACATGGGTTAATTGGAATTTTGATTCAATTCAATTTTTTTTTTTGTTTGTTCTTCATCGTTGTTGAACAAATTAATGGGATTTTTTTTTTTTTATTGAAAAGGGTTTGCTTGTTTTATTTTATTTTCTTTTTCTTTTGGTTCACTGTTGGTTTGTTGTGTTTAACTTATTTTGAGCTCTGAAATGACGGGAATCGGGTATTTTGTTTGTAATTTATTTTATTTAATTTTATTTCTTGGTGATTGTTGTGTGGTGCGGTGAAACTGTGTCCTTTGTGAATGAAGCGACACCCTCTTTTTGGGGATGAAATTATGGGCCATTTAGTTAAAACTGAAAAAAAAAAAAAAACTAAGTTTTTTTGTTGTTGTTGAGGACTTTTATCTCAAGACTGTTAGTTGATTCTTCTATGATCAATTGATAAATGAAGCTAATTTGCAGTTTGCTTCATGTTGTTTTCTGTTGATCATCTTCTAATATGTATTGTTTCTTCTTTTTGTTTTCCTTGTTTTGAATTGTTCATTTTAGCTGAATATTATTTTTAATGATTCAGATTTTGGGGTTCCTTGAGAGTACTAGCACCCCAATTGAATGGTTTTATCAGATTATAAGGATAATAACGTGTTAATATGGGTATGGTTTGATTTTCTAATTAAGCTTTGTGTATTTATTGGTAGAGTTTGTCACTTGAACAAAAGGGAATGGAATGTCTTTTATCTTCTTGGTTCTACTCTTTAGCAGAACCTAAACTAGAACAAAACTGTTTAGTTAATTTTGTTTTTAACCTTATTTCCTGTTTTGTTAATTTTTAACCAGAACAAAACTGTTTAGCGAGTTCTTGTTGCTGATTCTCTTAAATTTTTTATCATTTGAGATTAGAGTGTTTTAATTATCATGTGGAATAAGTGCATGTATTCTCTTGTACTTGCTTTTCTCATTTTTTAACACCCAAAAAATTTTCTATGTGCTATTATGCTATAGCTCAAAACTATGTTCACATACAACCTATATTCTGCCTGTGACAATCTTGAGATATTGCATGTTATTTGTGCTTAATTTTGCTTTGTCCATCCTCGTGATTTTCTTTAATCTGTCTTGTTAGTGTTCAATAATCTAATAACTACTATGTCATGTCATTTGTTGCAGATTTAGCAGTAATACGCAGTTGATGGATGAGTATTCTGGTAGAAGAGGTGTGGATGGGGTGGTAGTCCCTAGAAAGGGGATGAGACATATACTTAGGGATACTGCTAATACTAGAGAACGAACAAGTCAAGTTTGCAGCAAATTGGGTTGCAGTAGCAGAGCCAATGATCCTAAAGTTACTCAAGTCAGATCTTCTGAAAAAGGTAAATCTCTGAGGACTTTTTCCCAGTCCTCTTCAAGTGGGAAGGAAGCAATTGGAAGTTCCTCTAGATCTACTAGTAACCCAGCAAAACGAATTATGGAACCTCGGAAAATATTATCCTCTAAGTTTGAGGCAGATTCATCTGAAAGTAGTAGTGTACAGTATGAACCAGAACTTTCAGAGCTCATCCCTCCAACAGAAGAAATTCAGAGAGGGCCTAAATCCAGGGGGGGAAGTTCAGAGTCTGGTAATGTGAGGCTGATGGAAGTAGGAAGCTCCAGTACAGTATCAAATACTAGATCTCCAAGGAATTTAAATCAAAGACCTGGATTGCGTGGACAAGAAATCAGAAGCACTGGTCCAGTGAGACATGCTGTTTCAAGCAGGTATGGATTGAGGAACATCAGATGCAACACTATATCTGATGTCATCCCATCTGGTTGTTCATCATCAGATTCAAGTCTTAATAGAAGGAATGATACAATGAAAAGGAGAAACTGTGAAGGGGCAAGTAGTTCCACTGTCAGAGGGAAGAATATCATTGGGTCTTCACTGGAAGGACGGAATTCTGGCTCCAGAAATGGCATATCTATATCTGATTCAAGAAGAACAAAAACGACACCTTCTCAGCGGAATACCAGTATGGCACTAGTAAGAACTCAAAGATCTCTTAGTGGTCATGCCAGGGGAAGGTTTCCTAGCCAAGGAAATGAAAATCCTTTGGCAACCAGTGAGTTCCCTCGTTCTGGTGATGTTAATCCTCATGGCATTTCATGTCAGATTTCTATGGGGTCTCCTTTAACATGGTCAAGCTCTTGTGATAGACCAGGCAATAGCAGTGAGCATTTACCTTGGCTCACACCTATGTCTCTTGAAGAAGATGACATCATTCATTCTCTAAGAAATGGGGACAGCTTTCGACATTACAATATGTCCAGTATAGAAGGGGTAATTTTTTGGTTTGAACATGTGAGCACATATTTTAATATTCCATGATGAGAGAACTTTGAAATAAAGTACTATATTTTATTGTATGTAGGTACTGTTGGCCCTTGAAAGGATTGAACAAGGTCGAGAGCTGACCCATGAGGTAATTTTTGACTAAAAGTTAACTCAACTTAGCTGCCCACTTATCTGACAACTTCATCTTGTGTCCTTGCAGCAAATTCTTATGTTTGGGACCAACTATGGATTAAACTTTTACGATCACCACAGAGATATGCGGTTGGATATTGACAACATGTCCTATGAGGTATTTTAATGTCATGGGGCTCAAATTAGTTTTTTATTCCTTTTGCTGCATCAAATTTAGAATGGCTTATGCTTTGTTGGCTGTATGGTACCAACAGTTTTGGATAAAAAATTCTCAAGAATACTGCATGTTCCTAAAAGTAGTATTGACCTTGGTCTGATTTATGTTTATAGGTAGAATGTTAAGGGGGAAGGTTGGAAATGTAACTGTGTCGAGGGAGGTGGCTTTGAGAAGAGTGTTATCCTTAAGGATGTAGCACCCTTGGGATTAAAAATCTTTAAAGTTTTATTTTTTCTAGTTTATCAATTATCAATTCTTAGTTCCAAAAGTTTCTGATCGATGACAGGAACTCTTAGCTCTAGAAGAGAGGATGGGAACTGTGAGCACAGCTCTATCGGAGGAAGCACTTGCAGAATCTCTTAAAAGAAGTATATATCAGTCTCCACCTACACATGATACAGATGAGAACTGTACTGAGGATGAGGTTGACCTCAAGTGCTGCATTTGCCAGGTATTTTTATAATATGTATCTCAACTTTTGCTAGGATGTTGCTCACATTGAAAATGGCTCATCATCATGGTCTCAATGCATCTCCTTGTGTTGTTTTTGATATGTCTCTAACATTTCCACAAATGAAAGGAATCTAAGACTAGCCACTAATGCTTTCAGACTCATAAACCTTCAAATTATCACAAATGTCATTCCTGCATATCAAATAATCTAAACTATGTACACTTGTCTATATCTCTTACCTTTCATATTTTTCATATACATACTTTTCAAAGATATTTATCAAAACACACAGGGGACAACAAAAGTTATCCACTTTGGACATACCAAAAAGCATTTCCCTGTACATCTAGCTTCTACTCTAAAGCCTTAGACCTTCCTTTCTAGGAGAGAGGATAAGCTTTAAAAATTTTGTTTCCTTTTCTCAAAAAAGGAACATGTAGATGTTTGGTCCAATCTTCAACTCTAGCAATATGTTTTGAGTGGTTGACAGTATAAAAGAAATTATACTAACAATGTATAGAGATTAAACTCTCTTATTTTATTGATTTGGATACATTTACTTAATATGCAGGAGGAATATGTCATTGGTGATGAACTTGGTAATCTGCCATGCAAGCATAGGTTTCATGTGGTTTGCATACAGGAGTGGATGGGGCTGAAGAACTGGTGCCCTATTTGTAAATTGTCTGCTGCACTGTCTAATAATTCATCTTCACCTCATTGATTGCATTGTTCCTTTTACTTTTCATTTTGTACAAAAATACAGTTACAGATTTCCTCAGCTCTTCCTATTCATCATATTTTACATAGCCAATATCTTCATCCGTACACTAATAAGCTAAGCCACTGGATTGGACTTTGAAACTTCTTCATATGTTGCGGATGAAAATTATCTCATCTGAGCTTCATCTTTTTTTTTTTTTTTTAAAAAAAAGTTACTTAAACACGTTCTTAGACTTATGTAGAGAGAGTTGGTTTTTCTTCCTTTTTTTTGTTCTGGTAAAATCTGAAATTGTTGTTTAGCTAATGGAAATTGAGTAAATTTTTAGTTCTTCAAAAAGCTCTTAAACTTTTGTCGTCAATTTGAAGTCAATGATTTTGGTCGTTCATGTTGATTTCAAAATAAAATGAAAGAATGAAAATTGGATGTGTGTAATGTATAATTTGAATGAAAATAATATTAGATTAGGGAAATAATATAGATTACAAATTCAAAACACGAAAGAGAAAAAGAGAAGCATAACTGTAATATGAATTAATAGTAGGAGATAACTTAATCGTGTATATCTTTTAGGAGACAAATGATTTATTTCTACTTTTGTTTCTTATTGTTTCATAAGTAACAAAAGAATAGTTACGCAGATTAAAAAATGTTTTAACTTTAAAGTATAATTAAATAACAAGATATGAGAATAAAATATATAAACAAGATCGAGATATTCGCATGATATTTTATTATAAATATGCATATGAAATTTTTTGGTTGTATTTATGTCCTCAAAATATAAATAATATAATGGGTCTTTCATATTGTTTTGATTTCACTTTTTTTATTTCATTTTTCATAGAATAAAGAATGTTAAAGTAAAGCGTTATCCTAGTTTTAAGATGGAACAATCATATAAAACTTCTGTAGTTTGACTAATGGATTAGTGTGTTTTTGATTTAAAATGGTGTTTAAAGTTAACTAACTTCAAGTGGAAGTATCAAAATGGATTGTCAAGTTCAATCTTATTTCAATGTTAAATACTTAAGTTCAATCCCACATCGAAGATTCTTTAACTAAATGAAAAAAAAAAATTGTTGAGAGAAAATGCATTTGGTGATTCTGTTATGAACTAACAATTAATTCATAGATGTAAAATTTCAACTGACTAGTATAGCGTTTCGATTAATAAAGAATATAAGTTATTCTCAATCAATATACGTTCACGCTTTAAAGAAACGGAAGGAAAAAAAAAATCCCCTTCAGAAGTTGAACAAAAAGGTTCGAAAGAGTTTCAGAGATAGTTATAGATTGTGCATTCTTGGCAGTGTTCTCTTCCACTTTAGAAGGACTTTGCACATTTCAATCAATTGAGGCAATCAATAGATCTTCAATACATTCCCAAGTTCCAAATTTGGCCTACGACAAAAGTCCACTTTTGAAGCACTAGTTAAAAGATTAGGCAAAATCAGTCTGGCACATGTTATATGCAAAATTTCTCAGGTCTTCGCTCTCTGAATGTAATGGCTTCTACCACAAAGCCACCATGAATGGCACGATGATAGAAAGCACAAAAGGTACTCACATGACTCTAGAAAGTTACAACAAGCAATACAGAAAGTGCAGTCTCGATATTCTAGGTAATAAGTATGAAATGAGTCAGTATCCACATGTATATATAGAAGAGACATAAATGTTCAACATTTGGTTCATATGGCACTGTTTGTAATTTTCCTACAGCCACTGTACATTGCAGTTCTCACCATGCAATACAAGTACAGACAACAATTTCATATTTCCTTTGGACTTTTCTTATTCGCAAAACGCAAGAAATTTGATGTATATAATAAGAATGGTAAAAGCCAAGTAAAATCCTAACCCAGATAAGCAGTAATTCACTGCCCCTTTATCAGATGGGTTTCAATGCAACAGGAATCAGAATAAAACATCGGTTAAAAGTTGACTAGGAATAAGATCCGAAAAAGTTGAGGGGATTTGTTTCATTTTTTAATTTCATTTAGTCTATATAGTTACAAAAGAAAGCCACCTTAGATCTTTCTTCTTTCAAAATTTTGCTAGTATATGGTGAAAATACTACCATGAAAATAAACCACATATGTGATCTTACTGGAAGTGCATAATGCTGTCAATGGCAAATCTGTCAAGAACTTTTTCAGTGATCAATCACAGATAAACGTATCTAATCGATTTACTTCTGAATCCACTTCAATATTCACATCAAAACACGTTAAATCCAATGGCTTTTGCACCCTACTTCTCAAACATGTTGATCTTTTCATTTCCATCAACCTGTAAATCTGAACATATATTACAACTTAATTCTCTCTGCGTTTTTGACAGTTGCTTGCAGAAATCACTGTAGAAAACCAAGGACAAACGGAAATCATGGTTTAAAAATGAAAACAACGTAACATAGGCATTTTGTCTCAGAACCTGATGATTGGTTAGCAGATCATTTATTCGCATAATTATTAACATATGAAAATGGTAGAGATTCAAAATATTAACAATCTTCCTGTACCCCCAGTCCATCCATGAGCAGCATACACAACAAGCCATTATCGATCTGTCTGACTTTTAACAAGTAACTTGCTAACTAAGCAATCACCATGTTCTCTGGAACACTGTCTAGATAGATATCTTCAGTTATATGATAGTTAGCACATTGCAGGGGGGGCACGTGAGTACAGAATTTTCCAATAAGTCCAGAGAATTGAATACACACACATACATATATATATATATATTAGGCATCCAAGGTTCCCCCAAGTTGTTCTATTAAATTTGAATGCCCTTTAGGCTTTTAATTCTGAACTAGTAAAATAATTCCAGATAATATATACCATAAGTCATAAAACTACTCAAATCTCAAACAGATAAACTATCTCAATATAATTCATATACAAGACTATGAAGATATTAAATGGATGACAAAATTTGAAAGTCTAACATACTATTAGAAAATCATTTATTGTTAACAAAACTAAATAGAACTAAACTACAGGTGATAAGAGCTATATAAATCCACATGATGAATAAAATTGAAAACAAAAGTTACTGTAGATAAAGGCGAAATTTTTGGAGTCATGGTGTTCATGTGTAAAACTGAAACGATCAAAGGAAATTTTAATTGATTTGTTATTAATATTGAATTTCAATCAATCCTCATATTCTAAAAATACATACAGAGCAACCGTTCGGTTCTTATACATGTCTTAGTGCCTAGATCCCAGCTACGCAAAAGTGTCCCTGCAAAACTTTCCGAGTCTTCTTTGTCATCATCGGCTGCAAAGCAAGCAAAAGCCTTGAGATCTCTACCAATACACAGCCAACACCAATGCTACTAATACAACAGTGCAACCAATCCTGGGCTCCATTTGATATTTACCCTTGGTTGCAGATAAATGAATCTCTGAACCATCCAAGCCCTGCTCAATAGCAGAGATAAGATGATTTGAAGCTCAAAATCAGTACTTGATCCCGTTCCCCATTTGGTTCGGGGGGCGGGGGCGGTCATCTGGTTCATCCTGGCAGTAGGAACAGAGCTAGTGTGTCAATGATCACCAGCCATGACTGAGCCATCAGAACCAGAAGAAGCAGGGTCAACCTTTGCCTAAAACAAGTTCAAAAGACATGTCATTCCTCAAATGATCGCATAGAAATTTTCTCCAATTGTACTGGCCAATCTTCTCCAAGTAGCTGTGGATTTAGCTCCATAGCAACTTTAAAATCATGTAAAGATACAAAGTGTGGCGATCCGTGTACAGCCTCAGGTTCTGCCAGCCCACCAGCACTCTGCACATGTAAATGACTATTTGGCCAGCCACCATTAATGACCTTCCCCTGAATTGACTGTTTCGAGACAGGGAGCTTCCTCTGTTCATTTGCAGACCTAGCCCCCACTAAATTAACACAAGATCGGATCATCCTTTTCAAGTACACATCTAACATATTATTCAATGTATTTGCACATTCCATAGAAACACCTCCAAGACCCTGTCCTGTGGCAATCTGCTCCATGCGCATTCTCAATGTATCTGTATTAGATAACCTACCACTGTCGCAACAACTAACAAAATTACTACTGCCATTCACCGGCAACGCTTTGCGGGCCCCACCAACACTTCTGGTGGAGTAGGGAATCCCAAGTGGTGCTACCAAGGGACCTCTAGAAGAATTGAGGCCGCTCAATTGCTCCACCTCTTCCCCATCTTCAATAATCGATACATCGGTTGGTCCTTTGCCATGCCCACTTGGTTTCTCAGCAGGTCTCTGAAGAGCATCCCCCACACCATTCTCAGGTAGCAGCTCATCAACTACCTGAAGATGTTGTGAAGGTCTCTGATAATCACATGGAGTAAGAATTTCATTCTCCATATCAACCTTGCTACTGCTGTCTTCTGTAGCTGTGGATTGATGAGCAACAGAATCAACCTTTCCATTTGGTCCAAGAGGGCTCAGTCTGTCTTTAAGCTTTCTTACTCCAGACCTCAACTTGCGTGGCGAAACCGGCACAACCCCATTGGACCAAATGGAAACGTTCTGATTTTGGACGTTAACAAGGCTATGCTCGTGTCCATCCTCTCGCCCAGGAGACGCATGATTGCCAAGTGTTACAGATTTTGGAGGACCTGCCAGGTGCTGCACTGGCGGTGGGGTCTTGGCTTGGCTGGCATTTCTCAGAATTGATCTTATGAAATGATTGTGTAACGGAAGATTCTCCCTGCCAAGTACCCTATAACATGACTTATCAAACTCAGTTTTGCTCAGCTTCTGACTCAGAAACCTGTTCAAGTAATAAAAGTACTGCTTCGACTTCTCCGCCCCAATCCTCTTCACAATCTGCGCCTTTAATTCCACCAAATTGATTCTTGAACTGTGTTGGGGTTGCATTTCTCAATCAATACAATCATACACTACCCAACAAATCAAAACACAACCCACCCACACAATCACAACAGCTACTTCTTCCTCCAAAGAACCCAAACCCTCCCCTCCCCCATATCCTTCAACCCCAAATCAACTATCACAAAATCTCCCAATCACAACAACCACACTCATCAGCACAAACCATCCTAACACCATTAAGCCCCCAGCACAAAGAAACAACTTTGAACCCAAATACCGTTACCCTTTAGCCCGAATTTCACTCACCACCAAATCACACAATGCCCACATAGTCAAATCTCAACTCCCCATCACCCAGAACCCTAGAGATCAAACTGGAACCTAACACACTAAAACCCAATTCAATTCAGCAAATTGAATGACAAATCAAAACCCTAAGTTTGAACCACCACAACGCGAACCTTACCACGCCACTTGCACCAATCTAAAAAACCCTCATTGTTTCCCGAAATTCCCAACACTGCACGAACTTTGAGTCCCGCAGAGATCACTGAATTAGACAAAATTAGAGAAAGAGAAACAAGAAACAGTAACATTAATAAAGTAATACGTAAGAAAAAGGGTCAAAATTTAGAAATAAGAACGGAATAAAAGAAGAAAAAGAAGTGTAAAAAGTTAAGGGTTGGAGGTTTATTGAAGAAAAACACAAAGGGTTTTATGCATTGATTAAGCTCTGACCTCAACATAGCTCGCGAATTTGCATAGAAATCTGGAACCTTAGTTGCTACTTTTGAATCTTTGGAAACTTGATTATGGCATGGCTTTTTTTTTTCTTTTTTTTTTTGTGATTTATATATTGAACTTTGCTCTGTGTGTTGAAGCTCGATCTCCGGTAACAGTGTTTCTCTTCTTCTTTTCTTTCGTTTGTTTTATTTATTTATTTCTTTATTCACTTTCTTTTCTCTCTGTTTCCTCTTCTCGGACTCTGTTTTTTTTCCTGGTCGTTTATTGTAGTTATTTTGGATTTCAATCATAATAAAATTTGTTGTGATTTTTGGAAATTTGTTTCTTTGTTTGTTGTTTTGAGATGAAGACTTTATTTTGAGGGAGATTTCTTTTTTTTATTTGGTAATTTATAGGATTTACTTTTGATGATTTGGAGAGAGAAATCAAATAGGTCCGAAATTAGTCTAGGAATGAGAATTCCAATTAAAATATAAGATTTGATTTCTGATTAAGGTCATTTAATTACAATACTATTTTATTTTTTTAAAGAATTATAATTTTTAAGAATTAAAGTATTTAATAACATAAAATACATTATTATATAACAAAATAATAATAAATTGCAATCAGACTACATTTTTTTTAATTTTTTGTAATATATATTTGTATATATATTAATGCACATTTAAGATAAATATATGATCAGATTCTGAAAAAAAAAAAAAGATTAAAAAATTTAAAGGAAAAAAGTTGAGAGAAAATTGTTGATAAAGGAATAAAAGAATGAAAGTGAGAGAATCATCTTGATGTTTAGAGTATGGTTTTTGTCTATTTAAAGGTGTTTTTAACCTTTCTTAAATTATCTTGATTTCTTTATTGGTCTTTTGTATTAATTCTGGTATAATTAATCTACTTTCATCATTTTAAAACTAGTATAAAAGTGATTTATATTTTCTATCATATATTTTATCATAAAGAGTCATTCATATGTTTACTTGATAATTATTATTATAGGTAAATTTTATAAAAGGTAAAATTTTATTCTAACTACTCGGTGGATCCAAACATAACTTTTAAGAAAATACTCTAAGGATTGGATAATTATTTGATTAATAAATTAAAAATAGGTATTTATAGAAAAAGCTAATAGTCAAATCTCACTTTTACAAAATCACCATATCTATAAATTTGTGTTCCTTTCTTTTTTATTTTTCTTCCCTCTAAAACCTTGCTTTATTTCTTCATCATATCAACAATCGGAGTCCACCACTGGACTTATGGCAGCAATCTGAGCAATACTGCCCGATCAGTTTTTTTCTTCTTGAGTTAGTTTCAAAACTGTTTTATAGGTCTCTGTGTAGATGTTGCATGTGCCTTCAAAGACTTCAAGAGGAGTCTCTGTGGGTCTCAAATCCTTGTAGTAGTATAATAATTGATCAAATATTTTGTGGTACAGGTTAGGGTGCTCGTACCTTTAGGTTTTTAGAGCTTTTTTGGAAGAATATTTACTCAAATTAGGTAGCGGAAGCTAACTTTGAACATTTTAGGGAAGTTAGGTTATGCCCTTGATTGTTGGTAGGAGTAGGATTGAAATTGATTGTTTGATGAATTTTGGTATATAATCCCATTTTAAATTTAGAAACATGAAATGCTATGAGTTGTAAAGTTATGTTTGGTTGGTGGCTAAAACTGAAATTTAGAAACAGACAATATTTGTATGGTAGATTCATTGAGATTGATGAATGCATGATTGGATAGTATCTATTTGACCGGTAGGGTAAACTAACTTATTTTAAATTGAATATGATATTTGACAATGGTAAAAGTAAGATTTTCTTATTCAAGGTGTGTTGTTTGATAAAAATTGAAAGTTGAACCGGTATTATGAAGCTTTGAAGTTGAAATTTTGGTGAATTGAATGAAATTTGGAAAGTTGTTAGACATGGGAAAAGAGTTGTTTCATATAACTGGATATGCTGAAAAAGTTTGGGTGTAATAGATGATTTCATATGTAGATATGTTGTTCTATGAAAAATAGATTATTTGAGAATGATTGGTAATGTTGAAGTAGTGAAATAAGTTTCAAAAACCAGAAATGCAATTGGTTTTCTGCATATTTCTCTCAAGCGAATTTAGTTTAAAATTTGGCATGCTCTAGGGTTTGTTTTCGCATCAGCGTGAAGAATTTCGTTGAAGTGAGAGTAGATTTTCGCTCAAGCAAGTATATTCTTTCTCAAGCGAAAATAGCACAGGAAATAGAGTGCTCTCAGGTTTATTTTCGCTCAAGAGAGAAGATTTTTGCCCCAGCGAGAAAATATTTTAGCTCAAGCGTGGTTATTCTCACTCAAGCAAAAATAAAACTAGAATTGGAGTGCCATCGGGACCTTTTTCGCTTAAGCGAGAGTGTTCTCGCTGAAGCTAAAAAAATTGTATTTTTTTTTTATTGTTTGATTCTTTCGTAATGCAATTTATGGATTGAATAGAATAGATTGATTCATAATTTAAATTGAATAGTATTGATGATTTAATAATTCTTGAGATATTTAAGATTGAGATTGAAAAGTAATGAATGAATGAGTAGAGATATATGCACATGATATGATATTATCAAAGTATTGATTAAGATGATTAAGAACAAGGTATATTATTTTCAGGAAAGAAAAAGCCCCATGTCTAGGTCAATTAGGATGTGCATTGTCTAAGGATCTGATCAATAACGATTGATATCCTGACCCTACTAGTAATGAGAATTAAATAGATGAACATTACTAGGTGGTGAGAGTCAAATGAGGTCTGAACTAGGTGACTGCAGCTTGAAACATAGCTAGTCGAAAAAGTGTCAGAGGGACTAACCTTGTCATACAAAATTAATGATTCATTGGCTTGGAGCCTATGTAGATACACAGTTTGGAGTTGTATGACAGGTGCATATCCCGGGGTCTATTCAATGCACGAGTCTTTCGAAAGTAGATTCAAGTTTCTTTATGCATGTCAGTGTCTTATGGTTGGATTTTTTTATGAAATATAGTGTAAGGGATGATTTGATATGTTTGTGTTGTTTGAGATATGTGATTTATTTGAATATCCTAAGATTGTTTTAAAATTTTTAGCTTACTCTTTCTTATTTGTATTTGTGTATTTGTTATTTATCTGTGACGATCGACCTGTGTAGATTCACAGTTTGGAGTTGTATGAAAGGTGCATATCTCGGGGTCTATTCAATGCACGAGTCTTCCGAAAGTAGATTCAAGTTTCTTTATGTATGTCAGTGTCTTATGGTTGGATTTTTTATGAAATAGAGTGTAAGGGATGATTTGATATGTTTGTGTTGCTTGAGATATGTGATTTATTTGAATATCTTAAGATTATTTTAAATCTGTTAACTTACCATTTCTTATTTGTATTTTTGTATTTGTTATCTATTTGTGATGATCACGTGTTACACGAGAGCACATGACATTATTGGAGCCTGTGGGTGATCTTTTAGATTAAGCAAATTTTGTCAGCAACAGATTTATTTTGAAACACTTATATATGATATTTTGTAAATATGTTTTAAATTTCAAATTAGTATGATTGTATATTTTGAAACATATTAAGTATGGATTACTATAACATATTCATGTTTATGAAATCTTAATTGTGTTAGTAAAAAATTTTTTTGTGGGGTGTTACATTTAAGGTGTCAGAGCAAGTTGAACCTTAAGTGATTTGGGGGTTGTGGGTTTGTTTATGTTAGAACTTGTTAGCGAGCTTTTGTATTTGATTTGAGTTATAAAGAATGATCTTAAATCTTTATTTTGTGTCTTATATAATGGCTCCTAGACCTCTTACTCAACCTCCATCAGAGCTGAGCTAGATTGATAGAGCAATGAATATGATGGCCACTGCCATCCAACAGTAGAATGTGACCATGGTCCGAAATCAACAGGCAATGATGCATCAATGGGATGCTATGAGGACAATAACCACATCTTTTGCTAGCCAACCGAGGAGCCGATTGGATTGACTGATTTCTTGAGGCATAACCCTCCCAAGTTCAGTATGAACACTACTATAGACCATACACATCAATGGGTCAAGGAGATTGAGAAGATCTTTAAAGTAACCTCTTGCTCTAAAGACCAAAAATTGAAATTTCCTACATATTTGCTATCTGAAGAGTCAGAGTTTTGGTGGATGGGTGCTTAGAAGATGATGGAAGCTCGAGCTGAGCCAATTACTTGGAAGAGCTTTAGGGAGAGATTTTTGGAGAAGTACTTCCCTAATAGTGCAAGGTTTGTCAAGGAGTAAAATTTCTCATGTTGGAGCAAAGAGAGATATCTGTGACGACTTATGTTACTAGGTTTGAATACTTAGCTAGATTTTACACCCAAGCTACCTCTGAGGCTTGGAAGTGTAGAAAGTTTGAAGAAGGGTTGACGCATGAGCTAAAGAAGGTGATCACTCTTATGTAGATAAGGGAGTTCCTTCACTGATTGAGAAAATGCAGATGGTGGAGACTCTAGAAGGGTGATAACAGAGTTATGAGGAGTCATGGAGGAGGGTCTACTAGTGAGAAGACCAGAGTATAGTTGCAGAAGCCTTATGCTAGACCTCCACAACCCAAAGAAAGAGTAGCTTCATCATAATTCAGGCCATAGCAGCAACAGTTTTGGAAGCCCAGATGCTACAAATGTCAGAAGGAGGGGCATCTTGCTAGAGACTATCTGAATAGAAGGGTGATTACTCTTTACTAGTGGTTCTCAGCAATTTAGGAATGAGGGCATCAAGCATAGAGTTGCCGACAAAGTGTTTGCTATATCAGGAGCTGAAGTCTCCAACCTCATCCTAGGTACTTGTTTCATAGCTGGTAGATGGTTGAAAGTGTTATTAGATTCTGGAGCGACACACTTTTCTCTGTCAAGATTGTGTGTTGATGAGCTTGGTCAGTCAGTCAGAGAGTTTCACTTTGAACTTCTGGTTTCTGCACCAACATCTAGAACTATGTTGACCTAATAGTCTATGCTGAGTGTCCAGTAGTAGTATAAGGGTGTAGGTTCAAGATCAATCTGATATGCCTACCTCTTCAAGGGTTAGATGTAACTCTTGGGATGGATTGACCATCTGCCAATCACATTCTCATAGATAGTGATCATAAGAGGTTAGTGTTCCTTGCAGTTGAGAAGTCAATTTTGGTTTCAGCTCATCCAGTTATGAAGGAGTTGAGAGATGGGTCAAAATGTTTTGTAATCTGACTCGGATGAAAGTGGAAAATAGAGTGGAGATGAAGTTTATCCTTGTGGTGAGTGAGTTTGTAGACATATTTCTAGATGAGATACCTAGATTACCTCTTAAACGAGAAGTGGAGTTTTTGATTGATCTGGTGCCTAGAGCAGGCCAGTTTTAATGACACCATACAGGATGGCTCCTGCTGAGCTGAAGGAACTGAAGAAGCAAGTTGAAGAATTGTTGGAGAAGTAGTTTATTCTACCCAGTGTATGGAGTTAATTTCAATTGTTTAGTGATCACAAAAGTTTGAATTATCTATTTGATCAGAAGGAGCTGAACATGAGGCAGGGAAGATGGATGGAGTTTTGAAGGATTATGACTTTCAATTGATGTACCATCCAAGGAATGCTAATGTAGTGGCAGACGCTTTGAGCAGAAAATCAGTTTAGATGTCAGCATTGATGATTGAAGAGAAGAGATTGATTTAGCAATGTAGAGATTTAAATTTGGAGGTGAAGTTTCATAGTGATTATATAGTTGTGGAAAGTTAACATAACTAATAATTTCTTTGGGTCAATCAAGGAGAAACAGTTGGATGATCCTAGCTTGAGGCTCACTATGGAGTTGTTTAGAACTGATTAAGCAAGAGACTTTGCTTTGGGAGCAGATGGAATGTTAAGGTTCAGGGGAAAACTTTGTATTCCTGCAATGAGGAGTTGAAGAGAATGATTATTTAAGAATGACATAAGAGTCACCTTAGTCTACATCCAAGCATGACTAAGATGTATCAAGATGTTAAGGAGTCATTTTGGTGATCATGTATGAAAAGAGATATAGCTCAGTATGGTACTTCATGCTTGACTTGTTAGAAAGCAAAAGTAAAGCATTAAAAGTCTGATGAGTTATTGCAGTCATTAGATTTTCTTGAGTGGAAATGGAATCCCAGGTTCACATCTCGATTTTGGCAAACTCTACAAGATGTTTGGGGACCAAGTTGAGAATGAGTTTTGTGTATCATCCTCAAACTGATGGGTAGTCAAAGAGAACAATCTAATTTTTGAAAGATTTGTTGAGAACTTGTGTCTCGGATAATCTTGATGTTTGGGATGAGATTTTGCCTCTAGTGAAATTTACTTACAACAATAGTCATCATGCTAGCATTGGAATGCACCATATGAAGCTTTGTATGGAAAGAAATGTAGAACTCCTTTATGTTGGTATAGGATGGAGAGGCAGTGTTGGTTGGACCAGAGTTACTTCAACAGACCACTAAGAAGGTGAAGCATATTCAAGAAAGGATGAAGGCTTCTCAGAGTAGGCAGAAGTCTTATGCTGATAAGCAGAGGAAGCCCTTGGAGTTTGCAGCTGGAAGAGCATGTCCTCTTGAGAGTGGCACCTACTAAGGGTGTAGGAAGGGCTCTAAGTCGAGAAAGTTAACTCCTAAGTTTGTTGGGCCATATCAGATTCTTAGAAAGATAGGACCAGTGGCTTATGAGATTGCTCTACCTCCTAGTTAGCCAATCTGCACAATGTATTTCATGTGTCTCAGCTGAAAAGTATGTACCTAATCCCATCCATATCCTATAGTGGATAAAGTGCAAGCTAAGAAGAATTTGAGCTTTAAAGCCCAACTAGTCAGAATTGTAGATCAACAGACTAAGCAGCTTAAAGGCAAGGATATCAGCATGGTGAAGGTGTTGTAGGATACCAGGTCTGGTGATTTTACTTAAGAGTTGGAGGAGACCATTAGGGAAAACTACCCTCACCTTTTGACAGGTAAGTCAATTTTTTAGGATAATTTTTTTTCTTGTTGGGAAAAATGTAATGACCTAGAAATTTGTCTTTAGAGTAAAAGTGGTAAAAATGAAAGGAGCACTTGAATATTTTATTAATAAATTGAAAACGCGTATTTATAGAAAAAACTAATAGTTAAGTTTCACTTTCACAAAATCACCATCTCTCTAAACCTCTATTTCCCTTTTTTCTCTCCGCCTTCTCTCTAAAATCCCGCTTCCGCTATTCATCATATCAATTATCGGAGTCCACCATTGAACTCATGGCAGCAATCTGAGCAACACTGGCCGATCAGAGACTCTCTGTTAGAATAAGTTTAGTTCTACCTTTACCTTTTCTCTTCTTGAGTCAGTTTCAAATTTGTTCTAAGTCTCTGGTTAGATGTTGTATATGTCTCCAGAGAGTACAAGAGGATTCTCTATGAGTTCCACATCCTCGTAGCGTAGTCTAATCTTTGATTAGATACTTTGTGGTGCAAGCTAGGGTGTTCATACTTTTAGGTTTTTAGATCTCTTTTAGAAGAATATCTGCTCAAATCAGGTAAGGAAAACCTACTTTGAACATTTTGTCAACAAGGAAGATAGGTTATGCCTTTGATTGTTGGTAGAATTGAAATTATTTGTTTGATGAATTCTGGTGCACAACCTCATTTTAATGTTAAAAACTTGAAATGTAATGAGTTGTAAAGTTATGTTTAGTTGGTTGCTAAAATTGAAATATGACAGACAATATTTGTCTGGTAGATTCATTGAGATTGATGGTTATATGATTGGATAATATCTATTTGACTGGTAGGATAAACTAGCTTATTTTTAACTGAGTATGATATTAACTTGTGTTGATGGCAGTGGTAATAGTAAGGTTTTATAATTCAAGGTGTTTGGTTTGATAAAAATTGAAAGTTGAACTGGTATTGTGAAGCATTGAAGTTGAAATTTTGGTAAATTAAATGAAGTTTGGAAAGTGGTTAGACATGGGGAAATAGTTGTTTCATGTAACTGGATATGCTTAGAAATTTGGGAGTAATAGATGATTTCGTATGTAGATATGTTTTTCTGTGAAAAATAGGTTATTTCTTCTGTATATTTCACTCAAGCGAGAGGCTCTCGCTCAACCGAATTTAGTTGAAATTTTGGCATTCTCTCCGGTTCATTTTCGCATGAGCGTGAAGATTTTGGCTCAAGCAAGAGTAGATTTTTGCTCAAGCAAGGATATTCTTGCTTAAGCAAAAATAGCACTGGAACTAAAGTGTTTCGGGTTAATTTTTGCTTAAGCGATAATATTTCTGCCCAAGCAAGAAAAGATTTTCGCTCAAGTAAAATTAGCATTGTAACTAGAGTGTTCTCATAACCATTTTCGCTCAAGCGAGAACATTTTTGCTTAAGCGAAGGGGATTCTCGCTCAAGCTAAAAAAATATTTTTTTGTGTTTTTTGTTTTGATTGTTTTACTCTTTTGTAATGCAATTTATGGATTATAGAATAGATTGATTTGTAATTTAAATTAAATAGTATTGATGATTTAGTAATTGTTGAGATATTTGAGATTGAGATTAAAAAGTAAATGGATGAATGAGTAGATATATATATATATATATATATATGCACATGATATGATATTGTCAAAGTATTGATTAAGATGGTCAAGATCAAGGCATAGTATTTTCAAGAAAGAAAATACTCGTGTCAAGGAAATTAGGATGTGCATTATCTAAGGATCTAATCAATAATGATTGATATCCTAACTTTACTAGTAATAGGAATCAAATATATGAACATTACTAGGTGGTGAGAGTTGAAGGAGGTCTGGACTGGATGACTGCAACTTGAAACATAGTTGGTCAGAAAGTCTTAGGGAAACTAACCTTGTCATACAAGATTGATGATTCATTGGCTTAGGGCCTGTGTCGATTCACAACTTGAAGTTGTATGACAAATGCATATCTCGGAGTCTATTCAATTCATGAATCTTCCAAAAGTAGAGTCGAGTTTCTTTATGTGTGTCAGAGTCTTATGGTTGATTTTTGATGAAATAGAGTGTAAAGGATGATTTGATATGTTTATGTGTTACTTGAGATATGTGATTTATTTGAATATTCTAAGATTGTTTTAAATTTGTTAGCTTACCCTTTATTACTTGTGTTTGTGTATTTGTTATCTATCATCGTGTGTTACACTGGAGCAGATAGCATTGCAGAGGAACTTATGGATGATCTTTTGGATTGAGCATATTTTTTTTAGCAATAGATTTATTTTGAAAACTTATATATGATATTTTGTAAATATGTTTTAAATTTCATATTACTATTGTATATTTGAAGCATATTAAGTATGAATTATTGTAAAATATGCATGTTTATTAAATTTTAACTATGTTAGTAGAAGTTTAATTTTGTGGGATGTTACAAAATGTTAGTACTTTCACAAAGACTAAGGATTTGATGAAGCCATGCAAGACATGTCCAGCAAGCCAAAGCAAGTAAGTGGAAGTGTGTTCTAGGCTTTGTCTTAGTGTGAGTGAGTGTGATTGGTTGTGAAAGAGAACCTATGCACATCTAAGGAGAAATTCATTAGCACATGGTCTAAATGATTTAAATCAAACCATAAAAAGGTTTAACTTTAGTTAAAAACAGTTTTGGAAAATAAAGTACTGAACTATTATAAACTGATTTCAGGTTAAGCCGAATCAATTTATTCGTGTCTGAGCATAACTGAATTAACTGTTTTCTAAAATCTGGTTTGAGTTCTTCTTCTATAATACAAAAGAAAAAGAGAAAGAACAGAGAGATATGCATTTTTGCGAAACACAATCTTTTGAAATTCATTTTGTGAGAACTACTGTGAGAGAATTGTTGTTTCATAATAATCATTTTTGAAAGAGGGTTTTTGCTTGAAGAATCAATCTTGACTAAGGTGTGCTATTGGGTTTCTTCAAGACTGTGTACAGGGCTTTCTTTCTGCGCCAATCAGAGAGTTTTCCCAACCCTTCTTGATCCTGTTTGAATCAAGATTTGTGTTGTGTTCATTGTAATTATGTGAAAATCATTGAACAATTGTATTGGTTTGGGCTATAGGAGTTAGCCTGTTGTTTCTGCTGAAATTGATTGGGAGCTGCGGGGAGCAATTGATCAATTTAGCAGGGTTCTTGATTTCTACGGGGAGTAGGAATTGGTTGATTAATTGTATGTGAACAATTAATTGAGTTAGTGGAACTTTCTTTGCAAGTGGTGCAGAGAAGACTGGACATAGCCCTTGAGGAAGGGTGAACCGGTATAAAATTGATTGTGTCTCTTCTTCTTGAACCCTTCTCTCATAATCTTGATTTTTTCTTGCGCTGCATACTGCATTAATTGGAAATTGATTTGAAATTGATTGAAGTGCTGGAAAATTTAATAATCTGCAATAGTGCATATCTGTTCTAATTATGAACAAATCTGATCTGAAAGTTGTTCTGTCTTGTTAGGAATATGTGTTTCTACATACTTGAGATTTCACTACTCCAGTGTGATTCTTGATACTCTTACTGCAAGAATTGTATCTTTGTTCTTGTGTTGATAATGAAATTGATTGATAATTGACTCTGGTTTGATTAATCTGCTGCAAATTGAATAATCTGATATACAACTTATCTCTTTTTCAAAAAGTTTTCAAATTGAAATTGACTTTAATCAAATTTGATTTAACATCAATTTTCTGGAAAATCAAGTCTTAAATTCTTGTGTGACATTCCTTATTGTTAGCATTTTATATTGATTCATTTTAGAATATACATTAGCTAGTTTGATTGAGTAATACTTATCAGCATTAATAACTTCTCATAGACTGTGTGTACTGCTCTCAGTTTCATATTGTTTGTGCATATATACTGTTCTTATTGGTTTAAAAATCTTGATTGTGTTCAATTGTGAAAATCATTCATTTGCTTCTTACTCTGTATTTTAAATAAATCAATTTATTCGTACTTGAAGCCAATTTATTTTTTGTTGTACCATATATTCTTTATCATTGAGATTCAGTAAAACTTTTCTATTTGCGAAAACTGTTTTCAACTTTAAAAAGAATAAAAGTCTTTCAAAGTTCAATTCACCCCCCCACCCTCTTGAACTCAGCCAAATACGTTTTCACAAAAGGTTTTAAAACTAAGTTTGCGAAATTTGAATTAGTTCGTTTGGTTGAACACTGAACCTATCATCTGACTGCAAAGTATATAATGATAGTTCCAAAAACAATGAAGTTTTTTGAAACACAATTCAACCCTCTCTTTTTGTATTTTTCTTGTTTTTTACATTTTAAAATGATTTTAATGAATATTAAGTAATTTAAATTAGTTAAAATCTTGTTTTACAGTTGAAATGTTCATAGTTAAACACATAGTTAAACATTTCAATCAATTAAAATATGATTTCAACCTATTGAAATTGTGGAACATTCAATATAAATTATTTTTACTTTATTTTAATTGATTGAAACACAAATCCATCAATTAAAATCACTAAAATAACATTTCTAAGTGATTCCAATGGATTAAAACACAATTCAATTAATTGAATTTACTTTTTAAAATACTTATGTCATATTTTAATTAGTTAAATGTGTTTTTAACTAGTTGATTACACCATATTCATGTTATTATTTTCAAAATGATTATGATTTATAAGGAACTGATTTTGAAAATTAATAATACACTTTTCATATAATCAAATCTAATTTAGAATAATAAAAAGGTGTTCTTGGAGCTTTGGTGTTTTCTTAAAATTGATGTTGGTTAAAGATCAAGATGTAACATCTTTTTACTCATCCCTTGGTGATGATCAACCTACATCGAGTGAAGTTCTGGTTTTCAATTTTCTGATTAATCAAAATCCAAATGATCTTGTTCCAAACTTTACTTCTAATGATTACTTGTTAGTCTTCTTGATCAAGATGATCAAGATTTGGTTGTGGAAGGGTTCCTTAAGAGTGTAAGGATCTTGTATAGTTCAGGATCTTGTATAGTTCAAGATCTTGTGGGTGTTCTACCTTTTCTTGTTTTTCTCTTATAGTGTTTACGTAAAATCTTGATTATAGTTAATTGGTTTGGTCAAGGTGATTAGGCAATTAGATGTAGCTTTCTATAAGAGGTGAACTAATCCAAACTTGTGTATTTCTTCTTCCTTCCTTGTCTCCTTTAATATTTTTCTTTGAATTTAAGTTAAATTGACTCAACTTTTCTAAATTTATATCAAGAAGCTTTATATTGAACAATTTGATTCAAAGAAAATCTTATTTTCAAAAAAACTTAAAAAGATATGAAATTTTATTTTTAAGTTCAATTCACTTCTCTTGAACTTAGCCTATTTTCTCAACAAACTGTATTATATAATATACAATCATTGTAACAATTATTTTTTATTACAAGTGTCATTAACATCTACTTGTTATATTCTTGCATGATCACACTATTATGTGATTTTGCTCAATGCACAAGAATTCTCCTACATACTTTAAACAAATAGTAGATTTATAATGAAAATCAAATTTTGCACCTATTACATTAATTAAGTTTATATATTTCTATCCTAACCAATGCTTACTCCAATTATAACATTTTCAAGGGTAGACTAAATGTAAGATACATAAGTTGACATGAGTGCAACTCAAGATATTTTAATTACAACAAATACATATTTTTTTTTCACTTTTGTATGTAGATTAAATGTGTTAATTATGTTCATATTTAAGTATATTTTAATAACCAAATTGGAGGATGTGAGTGTGATTATGATGTAATGTCATGAATGACGACCATTGTGCAAGCTAGAATTGAAAAATGTTGGGACCAAGTAATTCACTATGTTTCACCAATTCATTAGTTAATTAACTATTTCTAGTTTACAAACTAGCATGAAATTATTATACATTATAATACATAGATATATAATTGTCTGACTCTAAAGCCTTTGACTACATCTAATCGACATGAGTTATAAATTTTATTATTTATTAACTTTTGCAACACATTAGAGTAATTGACATACTAGATTAGATTTTAGACTTCACATTGTATTAATTTTTTTCCAATAATATGTTTTTTGTTAGATACTTGATCATTGCAATACTTATTTACAATATTTTTTTTGTATCTTTTATAATATTAGACAATGTTGAGGTATAGGTTATGTAAATGTAGGTTATTTTTCATATCATAATATTTATTACAAACAAGATATTTGTTTGAAGGGTGACATTAAAATTTCAAAACAATTTGTCAAGCAAATCATAACAAAGATAAAATCATGTATTAATTTTGGTATTATATAAGACAAAACATAAATATATTTAATTCAGATTTATAATTCAACATGTTTGAAAAACTTGTTGTCTATTATTAAAATAAATTACACTAACAAACATATATAAAAACATATATTAAGACAATACTACATACATTGCTTAATTAAAAGAAGATAAAATAAAACATATTCTTCCAAAATATTTCCACTCATAATCTTCAAAAGAATGACTACATACATATCTACGAAAATTTATTCATAAGAAAATATAATTCATCTATTTATAAAAATCCTTTTCAAAGAAAACTTTGTCAATTTTAATGATGAAGGATAAATGAATATGTTATAATTTATTAAAAAATGATGTAACTTATTCTTTAACTAGATCTTTTATTTTCCGGATTTTTTCCATTAATATTTTAACGAGGTATAAAAATTCTCCAAAATTAGACATTTAAAAAGAATTATTAAAAATTATGTTAATTTTCTACATCTATATTACTCATATGTATTATTCTTTATATGATTTAAATATTTGTTGTATTTTATTCGTATAAATAAGATCTTTACTATAGTAATAGTGGATGGAAAATTCACTATTCTCCTCCTTTTTATCTCTATTTAGATCATATTTTATAACAAGATATTAATTTCTATGTCAATAAAATAGTTATGGGATTTTCTATTCTATTTTTATAAAGTGTTGTACTGACATTCTTTAGTTTTCAGTATTTTTTTTTTATTTCCTCTTCCAATATTATGTGTAATTCGTGAGCTATTAGAACAAAAATAATTTAACACTCAAGTTAATTAAAAATAATAAATTCAAATTAAACAATGTATTTTAACTTTTTAATACAAATTTTATAGGACTATATAATATTTTCCTTGCATTTTAATATTACTTTATCATATGCTTAGTTACTCTAATAGGTACTAATCTATTTGAGGTAACAAGCTTATAAGTTAAATAACTTCTATTAATTTCTATTGTTCAATAAATTTATAATAAAACAAAGTTTGATCCATCATTATTTTCATTTTAAGTTATCCACTTCACACCTTGAGAGACTGAAGTCCTTTTCCTTTTAAAATTCTTTAGAGTGGAAAGTGGAAACACCTCAAAATACTTATATCATTCAATCTTTAATCCTTTGGAATCTGTAAGTCCAGACAAAAGCAGTTATTTTAATTATCTTTGGCAATTTATTAAAAAGAATACAAAAGGGCAACTTGTGCTGGTGGGATGCATGAACAACCCTGTGTCCAATTCACCATTATGTATTTAGACTTAGAGTTTAATTTTGTAAATGTTTTGAATGTGAAATTGTTTCATATTGTGATTTATTATTATACTTTTTTAAATGCTTTTTTCTAACTAATTGAATTCACAAAATTACTCCATAGTTTAACATAACTTTATTCTATACAATTTTATCTTGTTTGTTTCAGCAGACCGAAATATGTATATATACTATTTAATAAGAAATGAAAAAAAAAGACACAAAACAAAAAGAATAATTACCATACTTAAGAAAATTTATCAGTTTTAACTTTTTCTTCAAAATTATGAAGAATGAAATTATATAATCGGTTATCTATAATCTTATATTTGATTATATATAGAAATAATATAGTCTTTGTAACTTAACTAATTTTTCTTAATAATTATATTTTATAAAAGGTTAATAAAATTAATTAATTAAATTTAATGTTAAATAAAATAGCTTATTTTAATATATTATTATATAACTTTATCTTTTATATTAAAAAATTAATATTTTTTTAAATTTTAAATTTAATTTATAATTTCAAAAACTTACCTTTTATATTAAATTATTTTTAAAATATATTAACATATCAATCAAATCTACTACAATCTCTCCTTTCACTCTTTACTTATTTTATCTAAATTCAAGCAACATCATATTTCACTCATTTTTATTTTTTTTTTCCGTTCTCCTCTTAATCTTCATCTGATTGAACTTTGGATAATATGTTATTGCTGAATTCACTGAGTTCATGATATACGCGTTTTTAGAATTACCAAATGTACTATTGAAAAAATCTAATGTACGTACAGTCATCGATAGAAAAAAAAAAGTATATAAATTGTTAAATTTGTTTCTATTGAAATATTATTTTGTCTAACTAAATTATTTATTGATTTATATTAACAAAATAATTATATATATATATATAATATGATATGATTCATTATTTTGCTAATATAAATCAATATATATATATTCTCAGTGCATCATTCTGTTTAATTATGCGTATTTGCAATGTCTATACTGATAGTGCAAATTTTGATAAAGAAAACCTATATCAAAACAATTAATGTTTCTCCATGAGGTACTTTATGCATTCTAATATAGTAACATTGTACTGTTACTTACACATTATAGAATAAATGAATATATAACAAAAATATAGCTGAACATGCACTATCAAATTGGGCCCATGGGAGTTTTTTAAAGATACATTATCTTTTACATATTTATAGAATAAACAATTGACCTATTAAGATTTGAACAATATAACACATTGAGGAAATTTTTGACTTTTTGTTGTATTGAAAATTTAAATCATCCTCTAATTAAAACTTGAAATTATGTTACAAACATCTATAAACTTGTATCAAACATAACAATTTTTATTATCTTAATGGTGATATTCTGTTTAAAAAATTGAAAGACATTAAAGAAATTTTAACAACCAAATCAAAATCTAAGATTTTATCTTCATGTTGAAATTTTGTTCGAAAAATTTAAAGAGATCAGGGAACTTTTAGCATTGAATCAAAATCAAGTTTCATTATATTGAATTCTTTAAAAAATTTAGTTCTTTCCTATAAAATAAAATTAATTATTCCTTTTAGAGTTGTATCTTGTGACAAGTTTTTCAAAATTAACGTTGTTAAAATCCTATTTGCTAGGTCACAAAATTAAATAGTTTTGATCTAATTTCTACTGAAAATAATTTTTAAAAAGACATGATTATGAAATAGTTATTGATTATTTTCTAGAAAAAATTACAGTAAAAATAATATTAAACCGTTAGAAGTATATTTTATCAATTTCACTTGTGCACAAAAAATCTCTAAAACTCATTCTATTATAAGGTTGAGTTAAGTAACTCAACTGTGGTTGAGTTAAATCTAATCCATTTCCTTTTATAAGTAAAGATTATTCAACTAATGACTAACATTATAAGAAAAATCTTAACTATTATTTTAGATTTAAGAATATAACTAGATTTATCACTGATAATAATAATAACAACTTATCAACAAACTCATAAAATATTATGATATCACTTTTTACTATTCTTCTTTCTTACATGTTAAATTTTCTCATATATACTCAACATGGATTCCTAAGACTTATACAAACCAATTTTCTGAAGTTATATCAGAATCCAAAATTCAAAGATTCAAAGAGCAAAACCTTTGCCTATTTCTTCTCTCTGAGTATGTAGGGAACTGCTAACTAGAATAAGAAGTATGGTGTAAACAAAACAAAAAAGAAGTAGTACATGGTGGGGAACACATGGCTAAGTAGAGCGTGATATTCTTCCATTCATTTTGAGTTGGCTTGGTATGGAAGAATTGATAGGACTTTGTGCTGCAAATACCCAATTAAAGTAAGTAATTAAAGTGGATATCATATGCTCTATACACCAGAAAACAACAATATAAAAGCACTTACGTAAGTCATTGGCCAAATTGCAACATTTGATATTTGTGTGCATAGAGCCACCATCTCACTTCTTGCAAGAATCCAACTTCATAAGTATAATATAAAAAAAACATTAATACATTATGTGAGGGACCAGCTAACCTTTTGTTATAAACTAGGTGCACTTTTAATAAACAAGTTGTTTCACCACTCCTGCATGCTACCTCTTCAACACATTATAATCTCAGCATTACAGTGAGTGCTTAGTGAGATATTCTAAAAGTACTAACTTTTCCAAAAGTATTTACTCTTGGTTTGTAGCTCTTGTTTTGTTTCTTTCAAATTTAACATATTGTTTTCTCTCAGTGACTTTTAAGTCTAGATTAATTCTACTAAACTAGTTTATAACTGGTTTATGAGATGAAGTTTACACTCACTTATATTTTTATCTTCACTTATATTTTTATCTTAAGAACTAAAGTTATATCTAGTCAGAGAAGGGATTTCCAACCAAATCTAATCTCTAATCTCCAACATATTCTTCAAAGAAGAGAGAGGGTTGTTTCTCCTTTGACTATTTAAGGATGCAAGCACTAGATCAAATGTGATATTCTAGACACTAGAACTACCATAAAGTGAAAATGAGTTTCCAACGCCTCATTTTGCATGCTAATGTGTTTCTTCTTCTGCTAATAGCTGGTTGTAATGCTCAACTTCGAGTTGACTACTACAGTAACACATGTCCAAATGTTGAATCGATTGTTCGCAGAGCAGTTGAGGTGAAACTTCAGCAGACAAAAGCGACAGCTCCTGCTACACTTAGGCTGTTCTTCCATGATTGTTTTGTTAGGGTCAGCACTATTATAACTCATTCTCTCTCTTTTCCTTTGCATGCATCAATTTTGGCAATATTTGATACTAAAACTTAATGTTATTTTGTGCATGTTGGACAGGGGTGCGATGCTTCTGTGATGCTAGCTTCAACAAACCACACATCTGAAAAGGATAATCCTATAGATCTTTCACTAGCTGGTGATGGGTTTGACACTGTGATCAAAGCCAAGGCTGCAGTTGACAGTGTACCTGGCTGCCAGAATAAGGTTTCATGTGCTGACATATTGGCAATGACAACTAGGGATGTCATAGCATTGGTAATAATAGGCAAAATCTTTTGCAATACAACTTCTAATTAAAATTCATAAATTGTTGTCATTTGTAGAGTAAGTTCAATCCTAGTATAACAGTTTTCTATACAATAATTAACAGCACAAGAAATAGAGACAGCACTATGATATATAAAGGTCAACAGAGACATAGTAACAAGAGTTTATTACATAGTTTCTAGTCTTGTCTAAAGGAAGAGAGGGAGATCAAGAGGGCATTTATTGTTACTTTTGGGATTGAATTAGTGAAGTATTTTGGGGAGATTAGAATCCCTGCATAATCCATAGAGTATCATATTTCTTTTGATTTGTCTTTATGATTCTGTTTTGGTTATGTGGAAAATAATATTTGACATTTGATTCCTTGTACAATTAGCTGAACACCAAATGAACATTCACTTGGTTTCAGACAGGAGGACCATCTTTTGAAGTGGAGCTGGGAAGGCTAGATGGGAGAGTCTCAACAAAAGCCAGTGTTAGACACCATATACCTCTTCCTGATTTCAAACTAGAACTAATCAACCAAATGTTTGCTTCACATGGACTAACCCTTACTGATCTAGTTGCTCTATCAGGTATTTCATTCATAATCAACAAAATACATGTTTGTGATCCATGAGTTTGAACTTGTTTTTTTTATGTTCATTGGGATGCCTCAAACATATGTTCTTCAATAACGATTGCAGTTTTAATCAATTTTCAAACAGCTTTTTAACTCCAAAGTCAATTATGAGCAATGAGGTTGAAAATTTATACCAAGCTTTATTACAATATTATTGTTGTGGCGCATACCATTTTGCTTCCTGATCCAAACAAATTCTAAACTAGATTGAAATGAGTGGTTTCAGGAGCACATACTATTGGCTTCTCTCACTGCAGCCAGTTCTCCAAACGTATTTACAACTTCAAAAGGAAGAAAGGCATTGATCATACACTTAATTCTGAGTACGCAAAAGAGCTTCAACGAGCGTGTCCAAACAATGCAGACCCCACAACAGTCGTTCAAATGGACCCAGTTACACCAACGAGATTTGATAACCAATACTACAAGAATCTTCAGCAAGGAAAAGGACTTTTTGCTTCTGATCAAGCTTTGTTTACTCATAAAAGAACAAGAGACCTGGTGAACTTGTTTGCATCCAACAACACAGCCTTTGAAACGTCTTTTGTAAGTGCCATTCAAAAGTTAGGACGAATTGGGATTAAAACAGGAAACCATGGTGAAATCCGGCGTGATTGCTCAATGGTCAACTGAGCTACTAATCGTGATTATGATCAGATCATTGTCAAATAATCTCATTAATTTCTTCTCTCTTCTTGTTTTGGGTTACTAAATAATGTCTGATACCAGCAAAAGGAATGATGATAACGCTAAAATTACAGTTAGAGTCGGTTTCGTAGAATTCTGATCAATAGTTTCAGAATAGACTAGTCATGAATTCAGTTTTTGGGGGCTTTCAATTCAATTCAATTCAAGCAGTCAATATTTACTTCATTTTTATCTGCTATTGCTAGAACTAAATTTCTATCCACATCAGTTTGGTTTGATTCAGTCCAATACACTTTTATCAAACACTTTCTTTTTAAAGTCAAATTTTCTTTCACTCCTTTTCCTTTGTACACGACGAATTAGCCTAAGATTGTTTCATAAAACTTTCATCGGTAGATATGAATAACAAATCATCTTCCAAAATTTCTTAGAAAAACTATAATCTGAAATCAAATCACGTACAGTTAGTCAGTGTAAAACACATACACAATAATGTAAGTTCCTCTAGATTGGTTTAGTTTCATTTATGGAAACTAAAACTGAATCAAACAGATAACTTTTATCCCAAAAAAAGTGTCAAACTTGGGAGCGTTTGAATATAGCTTGAGCTTATTGAAAGTTTTATATCCAAGCATTCTTTAAGCATAACGGATATGAGGTCATTTACAAATGCTGCCTTAGTCAATTATTTTTTCAGGCTTTTCTGTTTACATTGATTCTTGTGTTACGAAAACCCTGTTTGGAACCACTGGGGAAAGCAAGAAAATGAAGAATATGCAAGTCAACAGCACTTTTGGCCAGAATTGTTCACAACAAGCACACACCCAACCCCAAAATGAAAATAAGCTAATAATTCGAGGTTGTAAATAAGATCTTAAAGCCTGTCGCCACCAAATTATGCAGAGTTCAATTTAAGTACAAAAATACTCAACAAGTTCTACACAGATATTCAAGAATAGGAATATTATGTTCCTTTTGTGTTCTTGTGCGTTACATTTCCCTCCTAACAAGGCATAGTTTTCAGTTATGTCAGTGTTTAATTCTTCTCAGTGTTGCCCTCCAATTCCCTTCTCAACTGAAGAGAGAAATCATCACTGACATCATCATCATCCCAATCATCCTCCCACTGTTGAGTCACTTCCTTTCCTTCTTCCTTGTCATCCCACTCTGAAAGTTGTACAACAATATAGTGCAACAGAAATAAGAAGAAACATTAGAGTTACACCCACAACAAATCAAGTTGAATATGCAGTTTCTAGTCCAAATACCATCACCATAAATGAAAGAAAATAAAATATTTCAAGCAATTACATGAATCCTAATATCTGCACCCTAAAAGTGTTTATAGCTAACGAGAAACAGGACCAATAGCATGAAGAGCTAACTCATCACAGATCAATGCCTCATCTCAAATCCGATGAGTATGGCTGAAAATGTTAAAGCAGAACGGAATATACACAACATGAGTTCTAGTTCATATCAAGCACAACCTTTTTAAAAGAAAAAAGGAACATAGTGTATATTGCTTCAATGTCAAGCGTGCTGTACCCGTGCATCTCAAAATGTTACCTGCTATTCTAGGGCGTGGGAAGTTACAGGTTGCAATGTTACAATTATTAAATTTTAATTGTTAAATTGCATGAAGTCCTTTCACCCTGTGCATCTATCCCACATTGTTTGTTACTACAAAGCTCACCACCATTACTTCAAAAAGGGAAAGGAAACTTTAGCCCCATAACAATACCACAAGGTTCAAAATTTACATCTCAATTAAAAGAAAATTCTTGAGCCCAAAATGTACACCATAACATCCACAATCATACATAAGCTAAAATGAACATCAACCAATCTTTAGTGGTTTAATTTTTGTGTGAAATAACCAAGTATTGCAGATGGATCTTTAAGTAACCAACTAAAAAGAACCCATAGTTTTTGTATAGAAGAGGAAAAGTGCCTGAATTTAGAGGATTTGATGACATGGAGCTAATTTTTAAAAATATATCAGTGTTATATTGTAAGAGGAAAACTGCTAGAATTTATTGGTTTAGATGATATAGAGCCAACGTTTTGAAATATAATATCTCTACTGAAACCACTGTACCAACACACACACTTGATACACATTAATGTTGCCAAAATCAAGATCGTAATACAGATTGTAAGATCCTCCCAAAAGATACATAATTATACACAAAGATATATACATTTGATAAAGATGACAGATAAGAAAAATATCTTGCTAATGATAACAATGAACTAAATTTAAAACAAAAGTTCAAATATTCATGTCATAACTAATAGGTCTAAACAGAAAAAATAAAGAACATAATTACCTCATAATCAGCAAACCTAGCTCCTTGGAAAAGAAATAAAAAATAAAAAAATAAAATCAAAGTAAAGTAAAGTAAAAGATTCTGTAAAATAGGAGAATTAGGAAGAAATAAACAAGGCTGAATAGGTTTTTGGATCTTTAAAAGTCTATGCCGTCTTCTAGTTAGTCCCTAAAAGCAGCAAAATTAAAAATTGGTATCTCAAAGTAAGATTTGTCTTTCTCATTGAGACTTCGTAATAGAGTAAGTTTGCCAACAAGCCACTGTAAGTGACATGTTAGGCGCCACCTTGTCCTCGACTTGGCACAGCAAGTAGAGCTGATGTGTCACTTAATATGCCACGTTAGTAAACTAATTTTGTTAGTGAACATCATTCATATGAAGGACTAACAAGAAAGACAGATCTTTCCTTAAAACACTAATTTTGAATTTTGACACTTTTAAGGACTGATGAGAAGATGACAAATACTTTCAAGGACTCATTAAGTCAAATAAACAAAGACATAAAATAACAAATGTAGGTTTTGAAAAAAATAAACATATCAAAGTCACTGCGTCAGACTTAGAATCACAACACATCAAAAGTAGAGGAAAAAAAACAAGAAGAGGAGTTTCATATCGCATAGAGTAGACGAGGCACCACAACAACAGAACAGAGAAGCAATGAGAACTGCAACAAAAGAACAGACAAGCAAGGTTGAACCCAGCTATAGAGATGAACCGCAATAGCAAGCAAGCTAGAGATTCTTTGTTCACAATGGTAGAAAAGTGCATGTAAGATTAGACTACAATAACACAAACTGTACCTTCAATGCTAACATAAAATTTGTTACCAATTTTAGAAATCCCTAAATTGTGCAACAACATGCAAATGACCCCCACAATAAAAAGGGAAAAAAGAGGGTTTTCACTTTCAAATTCAATAAAAATTCTTTAATCCCTAAAGTTTTATTCTTTCCTCAAGTTCTCTATTAATACCAATCATCATTTTCTAGAAAAGATTTTTTTTTCTTACTGGTTTTTCTTTCAAAGGCGAAATCTCCTAAAATTAATTAATTAAACAATGAAGTATCCCGAAATTCAGAGAATTATTGGTCAATGTATCAAACCATTGCATCCTCTGAAGTAAATTAACTAACAAATGACACTAGTGAAGCATTAAATTTGTCGAATTCTGATGGATCAAAACGACGTCACATAGGTGATTCCAAATGCAAACATTCCAGAAACAAAAATCGAAACAAAAACAGGGTAAACGAGATTTGCGTGGAAAATGAAGAGAGAGTGAGATTACTACGATTGATTTACCTTCGTTGATTTCAAACTCTTCAAACTCATCATCATCTTCGAAGAGGTCGATCTTGACGTCCTCGGTGGCTGCTTTTGGTTCAGTGGCCATGGATAAACCTGAATCTGCAGTTATTTGGAAGACCTAAGTGCATACATTTGATGAATTCATGAGAAAAATAAACTAGGTTTGATAAATGGTGGTAACAAAGTGAGCAATTAGACAAGAGTTGAAGCAAACAATGATCCAATGAAAAGTATAATACTAAAAGTAAGAGGTTGGAGTGTAAACCGTATGAACAAAGAATCTTCTGCTCTTGAATCCCTAACGTGTGTTCTGAGGAAAGGTTTGAGTGTTATATAACGGAAATTGGGTGGGAATTTAAAAGAAAAAAGTGCATTATTAAAATTAAAAGGAAAGAAAATTTTAAAATTCATCTCTTCGATATTTTGGGCTTCAAATCCCTAGTTTCGGCTAAATATAATTTTCGTCCCCATACAAACTTTACAGCTTATTTAAATATGTCTTCTTCTGCAAAAAACTTCTAAAATTTCTTATAGTTAACTAATGGTTTAAGATTAGAAACAGAAAATGTTAGTATAATTAAAATAATAAAAAATATTTAAAATATATATATATATATTAAAAATTTCATTCAATAATTTATTTTTAACTTTGTATTTTCATTAGAAATAATTGTAATTTACACTTATTGATACTTTTATAATTTAATTATTTTTATGAATAATTAACTAAAAAATAGAAAAATAATATAATTTGAAATATATATATATATATATATATATATATATATATATATATATATATATATATATATATTGTAAAAATAGTATTTAAAATATTATGTAGATGTTATTTTTAAAAAGAACAGTTGTTAAGTCATTTTGAAATAAAGAAAAGTTATTCAATTATTTATTTTATTAAATAAATAAATAAATTATTTTTTTTATTAAAAGGTAAAAATATTTAATTAAGAAGATGATATTAAATAAAGTTTTCAAATGATCTATCTCTTTGTATAACGTATAAATTGTCTATAATATTATTATTTTAAATATTTGTGAAATAATTATTTTGGATATTAGTCCAAAGTAAACCTATACGTTGTTTGATGTATATGTTATGATAATGATTGTTAATGAAGACTCAGAATAATTTTTAATATAATTCTAAATCATATTAGTACAAACACATGGGCATCTATGTATATTTTATATAATTAATTATTGTAATTTTCGATTAAATAAAATAGTGTTAGTAAACTTTGGGATGTGGTGTCTTAGAATGGTTGGTGCTTAGCATAAACTATTTATTACATCAAATTTCAACAACTTTTAAGTACAAATAAAATTAGTTAATCTCACGTCTCTGAGTAAATTCAATTACAAATTTAATGAAACAATGTTGATATATTGTCTACAAGAATTTATTAGAAAGAATAATGAATATAAGAGAGGATTTGATGTTATTCTAAACAGTAACATTAAAAGAAAGAGATTAAAATGATTAAGAAACAAATTGATCCTCAAGTTTATTTATTATTGAATTCTTCATCATTTATCATAGAATTATCATCATCCAATACCAACATAATCAAATTAATTAAACAGATGTCAATCAAATCATTAATTTTCTTACTTGCATCCAAGCATATTAAGCAAACAACAGATTATTTAGAGTAAAACAAACTAAACAAGAATTTTTATTAAAGAACAAAATTGAATTATCAACAAAAGTTCAAAAACAATACCAAAGCAGAAATTAAAATTCAAAAAGACCAGGCCATATAACATACTCTATTACAAGAATTGAAGAACAAAACCAAATTATACAAAACCTAAGAATTTAACGTAAAATCACAAGAGAATCAATCCAGAATATATATCCTCTTATGCAAAGGCAAATTGAAAAGAATTACAAAGAAGGAAAAAAAAATAAGAAAGAGGTGCAACTAGGTTAGCACATCTCCCGATGTGTATTGTGTTGTGTGTGAGTTGATATCTTTCCTGCTTATGAGTTATATCCATTTATAGGTTTCTTTTTCTTACATATTTCGGATTCAATTTTTGTTTTAAACATTTCTTCCAAATTTGTTTTCCCAAATTTTGTTTTTGAGATTTTGTAGATTTCATTCTCCAATTATTTTCCAATGATTTTATTTCCAATTTTTTAGATTCTCTGAATTTTTTTTTTCTTAGATTTTCTTTCCACCAATCTTTCAAATATTTTGTTTTCAAATTTGTTTCAAGTAAGCGAATTGGACTTTGCACTAATAGAAAAAGTAAGATTCTACATCGATTTTGAAAAACTTTCTACATTGATTCCGCAATTGATGTTGATACAAGTGATGTAGAAAGTTCATAACTTTTTACATCAGTTCTTTAACCGATGTAAAATATATCAATATTACATCAGTTGTATACACAATTGATGTAAAAGAGCATTTAAAAAGAAGAAAAAAAGATACATAATTACATCGGTTGTAAGCTCAACCGATGAAAAGTCTCATATTACATCGATTTCAGCTTACAACTAATATAATATGTGTCGTTATTTTCTTTAAAAATTTGTAAAATGTAATGGTTTGATAAATCTATAATTAATACGAGAAAACATCATAAAAATTTTTAGAATTTTCTGATATGTGTATATATGTGACATAAATGCAAAAAAATGTAAAACAAACTTCAAAAAACCTAATAGTAAACAGTGAAATATTGGAATTTGGGGAAGGCCAACCCCCTTCGTGTGTTGGTCATCACATTCTGTCTCTCATTTCATGCAAGTATAATTTAATTTGTCTCAATTTGAGTTCTCTATTAAAAGTTATGACTATTGAAAGTTTTTTCGTCCTAAATTTTGATAATTCAAAATCTATGATAAATCTATGTAATGTAAGAACTCTACTATCAAATATACACTAACAGAAGTTACTACTCAAAAATTTGGATAAAAAACAAATTTTTGACTATTTTTAATCAATTTTACAAAATCGTTAACTTGTTGCAAAGAGAAGTGGCAAGTGGCCTTCACGATTCACGGTTCACAATGGAGATAGGCTTATACGTCAAGTCTTTGTTTAGGCACCCTTTGTAACCTACAACATCAACGTAAAAACAAGTTAAACAAACCACACAGGTAAAAAATGTGAAACAAAGCAAAGAAACCAAATGTGGGTGAAACCAATGAGAATAACTAACAAAGACTCAACGCAAGCAGAGACCAAACAACACGAGGGAAAGATGAATAGAAAAAGCAATAAAAATATTAAGTTAAAAAATAAATTTATTTTATCGGTTGCTAAAATAATTGATGTAATAGGGTATTTATTACATAATATAATAAGTTTGTGCCAAAATTTTCTTTATTTTCTTATTCATCGGGGTTCATCTATTTAACCACGATGAAATAAATTTAGAAAACCAAATGGGATATAATAAACTAGCTGAAAACAATTTTAAGTTCATCTGAAGCGTAAAATAGTTATTTAACTATTTCAATAGTTAAACTATGTTTTAATCAATTAAAATCACTTAAATACACTTTTTTTAGTTATTTTAATTGATTGATTCGTGCTTCAATTGCTTGAAATAGAGTGAACAAGCTTTCTATTGAATGTTTTAAGAGTTTAACAGGTTGATATCTTATTTTAATTAATTGAAATGTTTAAGTTTGATTTTTTACATAGCTATAGCTATGAACATTTCAACTAGTTAAAAATGACTATAAGCGGTTGAAATTACATATCCTTCTTGAAGAGGAAAGTAAAATCATTTTTTAAACCAATTTGAAAACATATATTATCAAGATCAAGCATTTTCAATTTATTCACACACCTCCTAAGATAGAAAAATAGAAATGACTCATTTTTCATCAAACACTATGCTCAAAGGGGTTTGAAGTATCAGATAAAATCTTAAAGCTTGACTCTTCTAAGTTATGACCAAATTATCCTGCCTTTGAATAATTCAATTGAACGACCCTTCAAGCTCAATATCTCATTTATTTGATGATTTTAAAGTTCATTACAGAAAATGAAGTAAAAAACATGATATACCTTAATTAAGAGATTAAAGAAGCACTAAAATGATTACTAGATAAGTGAATAATTACAAAACATAATGAAATTGTGCATAAAAGCTTATTTTTCTTAATGAAAATTTAATCTACCCAGCCATTTGTGCAATCCAGTTTAAATTGAGAAATGTAAAAGAAAATTATCATAATCTGTTTACCAATTCTTATTTTGCTTAATAAATATATTGTTGATTAAAAATATTGAAGATGATTCAAAAGAAGAAAAAAAATAGAAAATGACAGAAGGAAAAATATAGAAATATTATTAGGATATTTTTGCACTTATTCATCCTTGTTCCCCCTTTCTTTGTTTATTCTTTACCTTTGAAATTCTTGTAAGTACCATATATTTACCTTGGTTTCATTATAACTTAACAAAAGACTTTTTAATCTTTAATTGCTCATGTTTCATTTCATAAAATTAGAATCTTATTAAGTTTATGATCACTCTCATTTTTAAGATGTGATTTGAAGGTAAACACCAACTTAAATACTTGAGAGATAAAGTGCATAATATTTCATCATTTAAATGAAGAGAACAAGAAAATATCAAATTACTCGGCAAGATAAGATTCATTCAACAAATGCCTAAGATTTGCAAATAACAAAATTAATTGACTATCCACTTGGTGGATGTGTATGTTAAAGGTTATAGTTGATAATTGCAATTCTATTATTATATAGCCACTAGAGCAAAAAAACAAAACTCATTCATTCTTACTTAAACCATGCATTTGTTAAACACAAATAAGGCACCAACTAAATTTGTTAAAGTAGCTATTTGTAGAATTAGTTAATTAGTTGTAACATAATTAGTTATAGATGTTAGTTGAAGTCACTTAAGAAAAGACATCACTTCCAACTTAAAACTTTTATTCAATAGATTTGTGTTCATTTTATCCATTTCTACATGAGACTTTTAACTCACCTTTGAATTCCTAACATTTTATGAATCAAGATTTTCGAAATATTTCTTTTTTAGTTTTCTACAATTGGTGTTCTTTGAGCTAATTAAAGTTTCGGAAATTTCTAGAATTAGTAAAACAAAATTCTAGCAATTATCCACAACACACACATTCATATTTGGTTCTAAAACAACAAGACTCACTTTATAAAGCAATATTTCATTTCTTACAATAAGTCTCAAATTTGAAATTCAAGCATCAAACAATTTTCTGCATATGTCAACAACATTATAAAGTGAACAACAGAACCTAGCAATATCTTTTGTAAATGCAATAACAAATGTTGGATGGCTTGGAATCACAATGGGAAACCAAGGTAAAGTCAAGTGTTATGGCAAGATGGTTAACTTAGCCACTTTTATGTTCAAATAACTGTGAAAAACTTCTTTCAATTTCTATCAATTAACTCATAGTGTCTAACATTTATTGAATTCATAATGATCTCAATTTATTGAATGTCTCATCAAATTAAAGATATTTGTAAATTATAATATATAAGTAAATGTAAATCCTATTTTATAAGATAATTTTTTAAGGTTGGGATAAATTTAAAGTTTAATTTTTAAAATAGTACAACAGTCTATTCCTAACAAAATTTGTTATACCTATCGTCTTACCTATAAATATTATTGGACTGCTATCAAATCACTTATAAATATCTATTTCTTCAAGATATTCAATACTCTAAGTTAGAAGGTGATTAGCAATATTACAAAATTATAGTATATCACTTATAAGTATATCACTTAGAAGGTGATAGCTGCAATTGTAATTTAAAACACTTTTAGAATACGACGACTACTTAGAGATAACATAGTAAAAATGGGGTAACTATCTCATACTCAAATTATGTTAGCTAGAGGAAAACACATACTTAGATTGAGTTCGATATTGACTTATTGAGCAAAGGTATCAATACCAATGCATTGAGCTTTTAGTATGATCTTAGTAAACAATAACACTAGCATACCACCAGGTAAAAAGATGATAGTAAACCCTACCAATTATGTTATTTGATAAGTAAAGAACATAGTATCTCCTAGAAAAGATGGAGACAGTGAGAGAGACCATTCAAATTTTCACAGGACTCATTTTCTTATGCAACTTAAAAAGATGGATTGAACATGGTCTTGGAGTCTTTCTTCGTCATTATATGTGATTTTTGTTCTCAAAAAAAGCACTGAATCGATTCTTCTTGAAGCTTGTCCAAGCTCCTTAAACTGTGTAGTGCTGCTGAATTGTGTCAATGTCAAGCCCCTTCAGCTTCACCACTGACTCAACGTGTCCCTTTAGAGTATGAAGCTCCCTAAGCCTGTGTGACACAAATTCAATTATTGTTAGAAAAACATCATACATCTCACTTATTGTTCCTCAGTATCACATCTTAAAATATCTAGCAACACCTACTCTCAGGCACTGTTTTCAACACAAATTTTATTAAGCAGTGAAATTCACGTGAATCCCATAAATGAGTGAACAAGTCTCACAACTGAGTAGATTCCACTGCATTTACTATCAGTAGTGCATTGCAAAGAGTGTTGTTCAATGCTCACATTTCTCATATACCAAAATTGTTACTTCCAAAACCATTTTAAGCACTACCTGAGTCTAATATACTCCTTGTGAACTCATAAAAGCAAAAATGAACTAAATTCACATTATTAAGAATGTTTCATTGAATAAGAGTACATTTTCTAAGTTGGAGATGATTCCTAGAATTAAGCATAAGGGTATTTTTAAATAATAACAAGATTAATTAGAACTTTGAGAGTCATAATTTGCTTATATGTATGTCTACTAGATTCTTTTCTTTTTGTTGATGTATGAGTCTAGAGGAAGTATAATAGTATAACTTCATGAGTTACCTTGCAACTTCAGCTCGTCTCTTGGCTTGTTCTGCAATCTCTGAAAGCTCCCTGTAGCTATTCTTGTCATTGAAAAGGTTGGAAGTTTCAGGTGGCTGAAGACCATGAAGTGTCCTCTGTGCAGCCGCCCATTGAGCCTCCCTCTCTTCTTTGCCGTAGTCTTTCTTTGTGGTGAAAGCAGTCTGTGATCAGGGAACATGAATATGAACATATGAACCTCTATTCCTTTGGAGCAGATCAAGAATGCAACAAATGTTAAGTAGGAGAAAATGGAAAGAACATACCTTGTTCTCCAAAAGATTGTCCCAAGCCTTCCCACTTAGTATATAGCGGATTGCAAATTTGAGGAAATCAAGAGGGATATAGGTTACAACACTGTAAAGCCAGATTACACCAGCCCAACCCCATCCCATTCCCTTTATTCTTGCAAAGCCCCAGTTAGCATATACTGCTATAAAAGTTGCTAGCTGTCAATTACAGCACAAGTTATTTTACCTCCAAAGAAAGCCAAGAAAACTAAACAATCATTTGCATTTAGAAGCAGATCACTGCTGATGGGAGAATAGGAGGTTGAATCTTACCAACTGAGCAATCAGAAAAGCTCCTAGTAGGAGAAGACCTGGCCTTTCAACAAAAGACCAACTGCGGGACCTTGTGACAAAGATTAGAGCCTGGCTTATTATACTGACTTGTAGGTATAAGGCTGCCATCATTTCATCAGGACTATCTCTCAGTGGCCTCACACCAAACTTGTTCTGCAAGAGTGAAAGTTGTGCTCATAGACCATGGTTTTCAACAAGATGGAGATCCTATTGAGGTAAAAATGAAACAAAAGTACAAGTTATGTACCGAGAAGAAGTTGGTATCTTTCATTGCCCAAAAGAATATCACTGTCATTAGAGCCAAGTAGCTGCCTAGCACAACGCCAGTAGCGAATATCTCCCTCAGTTTCCAGCTATCAGGAAGTGGAGAGGGTTTCACTCTATCCTTTGATATGGTCATAATGGTACCTAAACACATGGTGGTATAATGACATCAGTTTAAACAACTTAGCAGAATTGGAAAAGGAAAACAACATGAAAGTCAAGAAAATGTTATCTTACCATCATTTAGTATGGCAATAATCAAAACCATGAAGGGTGCAAAATCAAACTTCCAGATCAACGCAATAAACAAGAAACCAAACTACCAAAATAAAAAATAAACCACATTAGTTTATGATTCAATTGCATGAATATGCAGAAAAAGTTTGACAGCTCTCTGTATCAACCCAATTTCAACACTTACCACAATACGGATGGTGATTGACACAGCATAGATCTGTTTCACAATTGAATTTTTAGATATCAGACAACTAAAAACGCTAAAATAAAGCCAGGTAGTAAAGGGATGCAAGGAAACTAACAGTATAGTTCTTCATCCTCTGGAAAATTGCCCTGCTGGTCAGCACTGCACTAATAATGACACTTAGACCAGGTTCAGTGAGGACAATATCAGAAGCACTTCTAGCAGCATCTGTGGCATCGGCAACAGCAATTCCAATATCTGCTTTCTTTAACGCAGGGGCATCGTTTACACCATCACCTGTCATTCCACATATATGCTTCCTCTCTTGCAGCCGCTTAACAATTTCGTATTTGTGCTCTACAATATCATACAAAGAGTAAAGGATTAGAACATTTGAGGTGTTGCTAAACATAATTACATTGTTGATAAATATAGCAGTTTCAATACTTGCATAGAACTTAGAAGCCATGGAAGAATAAAGGGTGTTTGAAATAGTTGAAAGGGAAAGAAATTGATGATTTGGTCATCACTACAATTATCATCTGAACAATGAAGTAAATTATATAAACCTTTGGCATAAATATGATACACTCGTTACATATATAAATCTAAAGGACCTACCAGGAAATACTCCTGCAAATCCATCAGCCTTCTCAATCAACTCATCAACTGGAAGAGCAGAAATAGAGGCATCCTTGTCTTGGCCAAGCAATGCAGATGAGGGATACATGTTTGTTCCCATTCCGAGCCTTCGGCCCGTTTCCTTTCCAATGGCAAGCTGATCCCCTACAGTATGACAGAGCCAAAAGCAAGTTCAGAGCTATAGGCTTTCACTATACAGTTCAAGCTGCTAGAGATCATGACTTCAAATCCTACCAGTAATCATCTTAACATTCACACCAAGATTAAGAGCTCTTCTAATGGTTTCAGCACTATCATGCCTGGGAGGATCAAACAATGGTAGCAGACCAACAAATTGCCATGGTCCACCAGGAGCATCCTTTGATTTTTCAGGTACTTCCTGTTGCACAGATCATATAAGGGTTCAATAAAGGAAGGGTATTCGTTTCTAATCAAACATAAAACAAGACACAGGGTTAACAAGCTTTGCTTACCTGTCTTGCAACACCTAAAGATCGAAGTCCACGCTCAGCAAACTTATCAATTACTGCATGAACCTTTTTTCTGACATCCTCTTTGCAGTTGCAAAGCGTGATTATCTGAAGCGGGAGAAAAACATTAATTTTTCATCTTCAAAAACATATCATAAGATTGAACCAATGAAACTCATATTTACCTGCTCAGGAGCCCCTTTGCTAGCTCTATGCCAATTTCCATCAGAATCAATGTAGGTAAGTGCAGTCCTCTTGTCTACAGGGTTGAATGGAAGGAAATGTACCTCTCTAATACCACTACGTGCCTGATGAATCAGAACATCAAAATTATACTTATATCCAAAATTCAAGTTTCTTTTTCTTATACAAAAGAGTTAGATTTTAGTATATATATATACCTCCTTTGGGTCAGCAAGCATGCCAACAATTGCAGCATCAATGGCATCCTGATTTTCAGTCCTGGAAGCTCTGGCTGCCAGAAGAATAACATACTCTTTCTCAACACCCTTAGCAAACACCTCAATCAAGTTTCTATCAACACTCAACTTATTCAGAGTGAGAGTCCCAGTTTTGTCACTGCATAGGACATCCATCCCTGCCATTTCCTCAATAGCTGTCATTCTTTTTGTGATGGCACCCTGCTGAGAAAGCCTGTGAGAACCAATAGCCATAGTGACAGACAACACTGTTGGCATGGCAATGGGGATTCCTCCAATCAAGAGCACTAACAGATTGTCAATTCCATCCCTGTACCTTCGGCGTTGAATTGGGTACATGACTATGAGCTCGATGATGATTCCAACAGCAATTGAGCAGATGCAGAAGTTACCAATTGCTGTGAGCACTTTCTGAAAGTGTCCAACTTGGTTGGTGCTGTCCACTAGATGTGCTGCTTTCCCGAAAAAGGTGTGCACACCAGTGGCAATGACAACTGCTTCTATCTCTCCCTTCTTAACCGTTGATCCTGAAAACACTTCATCTGAGGAACTCTTTGTCACTGGAAGAGATTCTCCAGTCAAAGCAGACTGATCAACACTCAGAGGATCACCCTCAAGAAGACGAGCATCAGCCGGAATGATATCTCCTAACTTGATGCTGATTATGTCTCCTGGTACTAAAATTGCAGCATCTTGTTCACTCCATCGCCCATCCCTTAGTACCTAAATTAAAGCAACACAAGTTTTAACAAACATCGATGAAAAAAAACTGGTTGCATAACCATAAGTTTTCATCCATACAAATTAGTCCTTTGAACAATGAAGTAGTTTACAAGTTCACAGCTTAGTCAGACAAGCTTATGTACTAAACTTTCTTACAATTATTTAAGTACTTATTTTATGATGTTGTTCTTGAATCAGAATTGGAGTTTCACCTAAGAAGTCTATGTAGACATTTAATGCAAGCCTTGCTTACACAAATCTCTGAGGTGAAACCAGTTTTTATTACATAACAACAGCAAAAACACCTAAGAGACTGTATCATAAGTTTTGTCTTAAACTCATTATCAAGTCAAAACTTTTAGGGGCCAAAACAATACCTGTTGCAACTTTTAGGGACCCAATTGTGAATTAGCTTAAAAAGTTTAAGGGTAAAATGAAAACCTTAGTCTTGGGAGCTAAACCAGCCATAAGAGCAGCAGCAGCATTTCCAGCATTGTTTTCCTCAATGAAACTGATTGTGGAGTTGATCACAAGCAGAGCAATGATTCCCACAAAGTCTTGCCAATCCGGTGGCCTTCCTCCTCCATTTGCCAAAGCAATGGCCATGATAGCAGCAGCTTCCATGACCCAAGACAAAGGGTTCCACATAAAGCCCAAGAACTTCAAAACCTTGCTCTCCTGTTTCATGACACAACAAGACATCATCACCCACATGCATCTAATAAAGGAAAAAACATAAACTGCAATGAGTTTTTTGTGAAAAAACATACCTTTTTCTCTTCCAATTTGTTTGGTCCAAAGACTTGGAGCCGGTTGGCCCCTTCTTCTGATGTTAAACCTGCTCTTGAACATTTCAGCTGCTCAAACACTTCCTCTATTGGAATGCGTTCCTGGGAACAAGGTTATGTTCAATGAGTGTTATTACTCAAATACTTACCAACATGAACAAAAAAGTGCACAACTTTTATGTAGCTCATTAATTTTGCTCTTTCACATATACTACTAATGGATAACATATTCATTCCGTCAGAAGTTTACATTCTCAAACTTCTGCAAAACTTCACATCAAAGTTCTTCAATCTGTTAGGAATAGTGTTTTGACCCCACATACCAACCATTAAAAAATAGAGTAAAATAATACCAAAGAAAATTAAAATTAATATTTCATTAATTTATCTTCCTAGACAAAATAATTTCATTTTTTTTATTTTACTCTCACTGCTCTTTAAAAGTTTTCGATTAATCTTTCTTTTAAACAATAATTTGTGCTAAAATTCAATAACAATTGCATGGATTTTGTTTCTAAAATAAAATCAAAGATAGCTCTAAAAAATAATATGGTGTTAGCTGGGAAAAATTGGTGTTTACATACCCAAATTTAGTTGTGTAACATTAGTCACAAATCATTTTAATTTTCCTTAAAATTAAAATTAAAAAATAATAATATAAGTTAATATGAACTTTAACCTGATTTCTTTATCATTATTTTTGTAATATTCATTTGATTAAAATTATAGGGATAATGAATTGGTTAAATTTAATTACAAAATTATTCAACCGAAAAGGAAAAATAATTAAGACATTTTTTATGAGTTTAAAAAAAATCATATCAATAGCATAGATTCTTGGAATCCAATTGACCAACTGAACTGTAATTCGGTTAGATTAAAAATCTATTGAAAGACATGTGATGATTAGATCCAAGATGCAAGTTTAGAGTTTCACACTCAAAGAATATTCGATTCCCTTTTGCCATGAAAAATATTGAAAAGTAATAAAATTATATTAACCTTTTTATATTATTATAAAATGATATTCATAATTTCTCTAATCTTTAAACAAATATTTATATTTTTTACATTTTTAATAAATAAATTCAAATTTATGATATTTTTAATAAACTTTACTGCATTTAATTTATTTGAAAAGTATCATATTAGGTAAAACTTATACAAAAATTATGAAATGTGATTTTTTTTACTATATAGAAATTAAATATTTTTTACAAAAAAATATTTTTTACAAATTAGATAAAAAAAAGTGTGAATCACCTTATTAAAAACATAAACAAAGTAAAAATTATTTGTTAAAATAATAAAGAAAGTTGGTATTTATTTAAAAACAATGTCTACAGAACAATTTATTAAAAACAGTATAAAAAGAATATATATATATATATATATATATTATTTTTCTTGTTTGAAGTAAAAAAAAAAAAAGTGTATAAAGCAATGTTTTTACCCTTAATTCCAATTAAAGCATCTAATTTTATCCACTTTGAATTAAAGTGAAATATGTCAAAGATTCTTATATTGCAGGAATCATTTAACACACTAGAAAAAGTAACAAGAAAAACCTTAGTAGGAGAAAAATAATCTTAGAATTTTCTTGAGGCATAGTGTAAAAGAAAACAGAGAACCGTGCCCGAAGAAACAACAACTATTTCTAGTTCTTATTTTGCTGCCACTGATCACCATCGTACGGTTTCAGATTTCTTGGAATTTGCAAAATGCAATATCTTTTTTCTTTTTTCTTTTCTTTGCAAGCGAAAACATCATCACAACAACCTTAATCGCTGTCATTTCATTTAATTCAATAAAGTACAACAATTATAGGATTTTAATATTTCAATTTCAAATTATATTAAATATGTCAATTAAAATTCAAATATAAAATTGGTACAATTTTAATCTTTTTTCAATTAAAATATTTTACCATGACATTTCTAATATACCTTTTCTATCAACAAATAAAACAACAAATGGTTATCATTTTTCAAATATATATAAAATATTTATAGATTCTACATTAGAAACACACCATTTTTAAATGTTTTAAAAGACTAAAATACAATTAACTTAAGTTTATAGACTAAAATCAATCAAGTGCTAGTTATATAGTTAATAATTGTGAAAACAATGACAATTAATAACTTGTGGAAATTTCAAACAACCAAAAATAAAAGTTATTCAATGATATGATAAAAACCTAAGAAAACAAATATGTTGTTGTTGACTTAACAGAAAAGGTCACACATCTAATTACCAAATGACGTTTTGGGTAGTCACAGATTAGCAATTTCCCAAGAGTAGTTAGTCACCAAATTACGTATATCCTAAGAAATTTCAACATACATCTTTCATGTGTTCATTCAAATACGTACCAAATACGTATGTACTAAATATGTGAACACCAAACAATAACATACGAATCTTCTGAATCATTGAAGAGAAAATTCATTAATAATATACAAACAAATCTAATGAATTATCCAGGTGTTAGACATCATAGATTAATACTATTCTTACCTGGTAAAAAATGAATAGTAATTATTTGTTCTGAGAATTTATAGCTTCTTCAAGCACACTATTAGAATATCCACCTCACAAAAATAATTTTCATAAAAGAATATTTATTTTTTTCATTTCATTGAGTTTGGAGGGTGTGTCAGTGCAAACCAAAGCATCATTCAGAACTCGTGAATTTTCCCAAAAAAAATATGATTTTTTTAAGAAAACACACAAACTACCACCGCAAGAAAATTTGAAACTCTGAAAATTTTGTCACGAAAGCTAGAAAATTTAAAATCATTGACTGCATGTCTGATTTAAAATTATTACAATATTTGTTTATTACAAATTTGAATAGAAAATTGGGTGTTTCATTTCAATTCATGAAGAACTGATGAAAGAAGAACTGTTTCTAAAGTAAAGAATACTTTTCTGAACCTGTTAAAACATGTACTGTTTTCATAATAAAAAAAAGGGGGAGAAAAGGAAATTAAGAAGAAAATGGTCATGGAAGTGGTGAGAAAGAAAAGGGTACATGGATGAAGAAAAAAACAAAAGGGTACACAGAAATTTGACAGATAAAACAAAAGGGTACATAAAAATCACAAAAAGAAGAGAAGGGTACGCAGAGAAAAGAAGAAGATGTACCAGATCGACGTTCTCGTTTTTTATCTCTTCGAGGCTGATGCCACCCATGTTGATGGATGGTGAAAAGGAAGAAGAAGAAGAAGAAGAAATGAAGAATGAGTGTGTGAATTATGTGAGAGAGATGAAGGGTGAAGGAGAAAGAGAGGGTTAAATAGAGGGGGTTGGAGGGTGCATGAGTGGAAAAGTCCAAAAGAAAATAAATGCAGAGAGGGGAAAAAGGAAGCAGAAGGAAAGAGATTGAAGGTGAAGACTTTGTGAAGAGATGAGTTAGTTTGTTTGGTGATGTGAAAGTGAAGCCGTGAACCTCTCTGGGTGCTCCCTTTTTTTTTTTTTTTTTTTTTCTTGAGTTTTGGGGTGTGGTGTGTCTTGTGAACTGTGATTTATATATACATCATCATCTTCAGCAGCAGCATCATGTGTGGCTACAGAGAGTACAAAAGTTGAGTCACTGTAGTACAATTTTATTACTCACATTATTACTATGCAATGGAAGAAGAAAGTGAAGGGAGAAAAATGGTTAGGCATGGGTGGTTCCTGTTTCTGCTGGTGGGGTCCACACTCCACTATTACCACTTCTGGTTTTGTTTCTTTTGAGGAATGTTCTAAGACAAAAAATTAGGGTTAATTGTTGGATATCATCTCATCTTTGTTTGTTTGTTTGTTTGTTTGTTTGAGTAATTGTTCTTGTAACTGTTAAGTAAGATTGGAATGTGAGATGATGCTTGAAAAGATGTGTGAAAAATGTTGGATGAGACTGTTGTGATTCTGATTAAATTAAGAATTTAATCTATGAAGTTGTAAAATTGATTCCAAAAGTATAAATTCCCAGTATAAAGTGATGAATATTTTTTTCTTAGTTTATATTAAGTAGAAGTAGGACAATAATATATAAGAAAAAGAAATATTTACATCAAATTTTAGTTAAAATGTGATGTTTTTATTGAGTCATTATATCTTATATCCTAGTTTTGAAACCCCACTTTTTCCTTGTAATAGTATTAATGTTAGGGTTTTTTAGGTGTTTCTTGAGTTTGGTGATTTTTCTATCTTAAGCTAGTTCTATTAAAGTTTTGATAAAAATAAACAAATTATTAATGTTATACAAGTTATTGAGGATTCAAATTTCATAAATGGTGAATGTATTTTTTTCTATTTTAATTTTAATAAATTGGAAATTTTTACCTTAAAAATTTAAAAAGTTGAAGTAATTAAGAAAATAAGAAACCTATACCACAATTTTTCATTGAATAACAGTATACAAATTTACAATATAGTCTTTTTTATCAAATTTACTTTTTGGTAGTATGATTATTACAATACAATATTTTACAATCATTAAATTAAATTTATGTCAATTAAGTTAATTTATTTTTTAAATATATTCCTTTTTAGTAAGTTAATTAAGTTCAAATAAATTTTAAATTTTACTTTTTTCATTAATTCTTTGTTAGCTTTTAAAAAATTCAATTAAAACAAAAAAGGTAAACAAAAACGGCATTCAGCTTCTATTATTATTTAAATTAAATTTTAGTATTCCTTAAATTAAATTTGACATTGAAAATAAATTATGAATAAAAAATCTAAGAAAAAAACAAATAAATAAATTGGGTCAACTGAATTTTCAGAGATATAGTTAAATTAAATTTTAATAATCACTAAATTAAATTTGACGTCAAAAATAAATTATGAATAAAAAAATCTAAAGAAAAAAACAAATAAATAAATTGGGTCAACTGAATTTTCAGAGATATAAATGGAAAATTGAAGTTACAAAAGCTCCATTACATTGAAGCTATAAAAAATATTTATTACATTATAGCAATAATTTTGAATCATAACTTTCATAGTATATATGAAAATAGTTTGACCTGCCACACGTGCTCCCACTTTCCGTGTGTCTTACACAACCGCATCTCAATTCGGCATCTGTTGGATTATTCAAGAGTGCCTTAGTAGTTTGTCAATAATAATATTATTATTATTAGTCTTCTTAGATTATAGTATATAATATAAAGGTTATATTATTAATTTAGTTTTTCTTAAGAAATTAATATTTTTTAATTATTAATATCTATTTCTTAATTTATAAAATTAATGTAAAAATATTCTTTTCATCCAATTCGCATCAATTAATACTAAAAAAATTAACCATTCATTGTGAGAGATACAACTGTTATTATAGTTTTATTCTTTGAATTTTAAAAATAAAAAGTGTAATTTAAAAAAATAATTTTTTCATGCTTATAATTTTTAATGTCACTAGATATATTTTATTTTGACTAAATTTAAAAATATAAATTTCAAATATTTAAAAAAATAAAATAGTAATTTAAAATTTTCACTTTTAAAAATAAAATATAATAGGCTAAGTTATACTTTACTCAAATTCAAGGGATAAAAAACTGTTTTTTTTTTTTTTAATAAAAGACTACAGACAAAAAAATCTTAAAAATAAAATAGAGGAAAGCATAATTTAGAATTTATAGTAATGCTAATAAGTTATATTTGAAACATTAATAAAATTATATTTTAGTTTTCTTTCATTAATTTATAAATAGTATAATAAAATTTTACATAAAGTTTCTCATAAATCGTATATTAGAAAATTTTCACCAATTTTTTTTTTTTTTTTTTTTT
>Ga0209489_100578_pt1 | contig 70641 bp, 73 predicted proteins | sample SiratrowhiteBW_FD_187527 | JGI IMG/M metagenome (GOLD analysis project Ga0209489, IMG submission 187527) | Root nodule microbial communities of legume samples collected from California, USA - Siratro white BW (SPAdes) (version 2) | ecosystem: Host-associated > Plants > Roots > Nodule | place... | reverse complement strand
ATAAAATAAAATAAAATAAATAATTAATAATAAAAAAATGAAAATAATAAGAAAATAACAAAAATATCTAAATTAAAACAACAGAATCTGAAAATTTAAAAAAAATAATAAAATAAATAATAATAAAAACAAATATAACAATAAAAATAACTGTTTCCAAACTTGATTTGCAAGTTTTAAAAAAATAAATAAGTAAAATAATAATAAATAAAATAATAAAGAAATAGTCAATTCTCTAACTTTCCACTCTCCTAACTCCACGTAATATTTTCTTAAAAAAATAATAATAAAGAGAATTGTGAAACTGTTCAAAACAACTCACGTTCTCTACTCCATAAAAATAAAATTAATAATAAATAATAAATTGTTACCGTTAGAAAATGACTTAAGTCTAATTCTTAGGTAGATTCATTTTGAAGATTAATTTAAAAAACTAATAAATAAGGAGAATGGGTCAAAGAGTGGTAACTTCTCTGAACCACCTTGATTTCAAAAAATAAAAAAATAAAAATAAAAATAAAAATAATAATAATGCAAATAAAAAAGGAGAGAAAAAAACACACGGGGGAGTCATTTTTTAGTCATAAGAAGAACACACGTGGGGGGGAAAAAAAAGAAAAAGGGAGAAAAAACATTTGAGAAGAGCAAGAAAGACACGAGAGAAAAAAAGAAGAATTACTCCTGACAGAGAGAGGAAGAGACTAAGGGGAAGCATCAAGTATATTTTTCTTTTTTACTTGTTTTAAGTTTTACTGCACAAAATAAAAAGCATCCCCAATTATTCCTATTGGATCAACATACATCTCCATCTCCATGACCACTACATTTCTGTGTTTATGTTTCTCCCTTGCACCATCTTTGCATTATGTTTCCTATACAACACATATTATCACAAATTGCACCAAGCAACCAACCCACGTTTCAAAAGCCACCACCAAGGCACCCAAAACCACTATGGATAGTAATGTCGTGAGCCCCACCACGGGCAGCCGCAAAACGGCCATGAAACGCAACTTATCTACTCCGAACGACGCCGCCGCCGCCGTCGGTGGCCTCCACCGTCGCAGCTGCTCCCGTGGCGACCACTGCCAACACAAGCCACCTCGACCCTCACCAACCAAGTCTGCCGCCGCCTCCATTGTCTCCATAGCATGTGCCTTTCAAACCCTATATGGGTTTCTAGTTAGTGAGGGTGCTGCACACACCCCTTGTGGTTGTGCCTGCACCCTTTATTCCCCTAATTACCAGAATACCCTGACTTTAGGTAGAGTTGCAGTTAGTGGAAGTGCTTCCTGCACTCCTGTTTATTAAGTTCTGCACCCACATTTTTCCAATTCCTGAAATGCCCTTAACGTAAGTGGGCTTCTGACTAGTGGAGCTGTTCTTTGCACCCCACTGGTTTGAGCCTGCACCTGCACCACTTCACAATTACCAAACTGCCCTTAGCTCGAATTGGGTTTCTTATTAGTGGCGTTACTTACTGCACCCCCATTAATTAAGTTCCGCACCCACACTCTCCACAATTACCAAAATGCCCTTAGCCCAAGTTGAGTTTCTTATTGGTGGGGTTACTTCCTACACCCCCATGAATTAAGTTCCGCACCCACACTCTCCACAATTACTAAAGTGCCCTTAACCAAGTTGAGTTTCATTGAGTCATGTTCCATTTTTGCATGCATGATTTCATTAAAAATTCTATGTTGCATATAACTGTCACATGTTATTTTCCAACACCAAATTTGATATATACCCCAATCCTTAAAGCCCAGGCTTTAAACCTGGCACTGTTCCTCAAAGCCCAGGCTTTAAACCTGGCACCGTTCCTCAAAGCCCAGGCTTTAAACCTGACACTGTTCCTCAAAGCCCAGGCTTTAAACCTGGCCCCGTTCCTTAAAACCCAGGCTTTAAACCTGGCATCATTTCTCAAAGCCCAGGCTTTAAACCTGGCACCGTTTCGGAAAGCCCAGGCTTTAAACCTGGCACCGTTCCTCAAAGCCCAGGCTTTAAACCTGGCATCGTATCTCAAAAGCCCAGGCTTTAAACCTGGCACTGACACCATTCAATTACCTTATTTTCAAACATAAATTTTCAAAAATACAAATCAAAACAACCAACAATCGTATCATCAAAGAACTACGTAACCCTGATTCTCTATCCTTATAGAGATACGTAGGAGTGAGGTCAAATCCTTGTCGGGCTCCCCTTTAAACTAAAAATGTTTTGTTTTGTTATTATTTGCAATTATATTCTTTTGGAAAGGATAAATATTTTAAAAAAAAACTACACTCTTTTATTTTACTTATTTAGTTAAAGGTACCGCCTTAAGGCGGGCGTTGTGGGGGTGCTAACACCTTCCCCACACGTAACCGACTCCAGAACTCTAAATCCGGTTTTGCGAACTTGCCTTATCTTGTTTTTTGGTTTTCCATAGTTTTTGCTAATAAACTATGGTGCCGACTCCTCTGTTTTGAAAATTAAAATAAAATTGTTTTTGTTTGTCGTCCCCGTCGTGACCCCGGTTGCGACAAAACTATATAATATATTAATAAAATTGTAAGACAAAAAAAAATTAACTATATTAGTTGAAAGAATTAAAATTATATACATAATACTATCCACATATGTATATAAATCTTAATAACACAGTTTTATTGAAATCACAGGTTCTCATAAACTATAAACAAAAAAAAAAAAAAATACAAAAGCTAAGATAGTAGAAGATTAATCATAAAATACTCATCTTAGTCCTTATATACATAACTTGCAAATTTACATGTTCTATACTTATTGAGAATGATCATTGGAGTATATTTCATACATACTTTAAGATAATCTAATTTAGGGTTTATCAATCTTAATTAAATATATAATTCATCTTCACATAAACATATCATCTTTAACGCGCCTCCCGAGGACGTTTCGGTCCTGAAGAGAAAAAAACAAAAGAACAAAGAGCTGAAGACAGAGAGACACGCTAGGACCCTAATATGGCATCGAGATATATCAATATGGTGGAGATTCAATTTGGATCCGTAGGGAACCCTCATCCCCATCCAAGCACACTGAAAAAGACAAGTGTCGAGCCTCCCATCCAGTTTGGCACAGTCGGTACGATTGCGGGCGACTTCGCGGGAGGGGGTTCGTCTAGCTCTTCTCGAAAGCGACACTACAGGAACATCAACTCGGTTCGCTATCTACCACCCCGTTCGTAACCCACCATCACCTTCTCGGATTCAAATTTCTCAATTAGCAATTCGAATCAGGATGACCCAATGGTGGTGACATCGACGATAGCCAATTGGAGGGTGCATAAAATCCTCATCAATCAAGGTAGCTCAGCGTACGTACTCTATTGGTCAACCTTTAAAAAGTTCAAAATACCCGAGTCTGCAATCCAGGCATACTCCGAGCCCCTTCTCAACTTTGCTGGGCAAAAAGTACATTCTCGGGTGTTCATTGATTTGCTGACAACCTTTGAAAGAGGACAGTCCTACAGAACATTGATGGCCCGCTACATTTTGGTAGATGCAGATACGGCTTACAATGTGTTGATCGGACGGAGAACGCTGAACCAGCTCTGGGCGGTCATCTCCACTCCCCATGTGGCCATGAAGTTTCTCGTGTCAAACGGAGAGATAATTATGGTGAAAGCTGACCCAAAGGAGGCTAGACAATGCTATACGCAGAGTCTTAAGGTCATTCCTTACACCTTGAGGACCACGATGGAAGGGCAAAGCCGACCCCAGCAACAATCGAATCCAATAACATGGAGACAGCACCAACACCTGATTTGACAGACAAAAGCCAGGAGTATGGAGAGATCGACCTGGATCCGAGAGCCGAGTTCGAAGAGAGCCGACCCACTTTTGATGAACCTTTGGCAACAGTCATAGTAGGAACAGACCGACTCTGTACCGCAAGGATTGGGGTCGCCTCAAGTCAAGAAGTCAGAAAAGAGTTAAAACGAGTCCTGCTGGCCAATGTAGATCTCTTCACTTGGAGCCCCGCAGACATGCCGGGAATCAATCCGGACTTCATGTGCCACTGGCTAGCACTCTTACCACAGGCAAAATCGGTTGCACAACGCAAGAGGAAGATGGGAGAAGAACGACGCACCGCGGTAGAGTCAGAGGTATCCCAACTTGCAAAGGCAGGATTCATTAGAGAAGTCATCTACACCACTTGGCTCTCCAACGTGGTAATGGTGAAGAAGGCCAGCGGCAAGTGGTGGATGTGTGTCGACTATACTGATTTAAACAAAGCCTGCCCCAAAGACACATATCCCTTACCAAACATTGACCGATTGGTAGACGGGACGTCGGGACACGAGATGTTGAGTTCCTCGATGCTTACTCGGGATACAACCAGATACGGATGTACCCTCCGGATGAGGAGGCAACGACATTTATGATAGAACGGTCTAATTTTTGCTACCAGGTAATGCCATTCGGGCTCAAAAAGGCGGGAGCCACCTACCAACGACTTATGGATAAAATCTTCAACGACTTGCTTGGGAGGAACATGGAAGTATACGTTGACGACATGGTGGTCAAGTCTCAGAAGGCCGAACACCATCCGGCCGATCTAGAGACGGTCCTTGCGAGAGTCAGGAAGCATGATCTGAGACTCAATCCAGAGAAGTGCGTCTTCGGAGTTGGCGGAGGTAAATTTCTCAGTTTTATGATTACACAAAGGGGAATTGAGGCCAACCCCGACAAATGCGAAGCCATCCTGGGAATGCGGAGCCCGGCTTGCGTGAAAGAAGTACAACAGCTGAATGGCAGGTTGGCAGCATTGTCTAGGTTTCTGTCGAAACTGGCTGAAAAGGTGAAATTGTTGTTCAAATTGCTCAAAGGAGCGAAAACCTTTGAATGGGATACAACATGTGAAAGCATGTTCCAGCAGATAAAGAAAGACTTGTCAACTTTGCCAGTACTAGCAAGTCCCCCGCCACAGACTCCTTTACTTATATATCTGGCCGTGGCGCAGACGGCCATCGGTCCAGTCTTAGTGTATGAAAAGGGTAGGTAACAGAGTCCAGTTTATTTCACAAGTAGGACTTTACAACCAGCGGAAGAACGATATCAAGTGGTGGAGAAGTTGGTACTAGCACTAGTATTTTCGGTTAGAAGGTTACGACACTATTTCCGCAACCACCAATTGACCATAAAAACCGACTACTTCATCAAGCAGATTTTACAGAGGCCCAAACTAGCTGGAAGGATGACGACATGGGCTATTGTGCTCTCAGAGTTCGGCCTGCGGTATGAGGGTAGAGGTCCAATGAAAGCGCAGTTCCTGGCGGATTTCCTCACCGAGTTACAACCAGTTGCTGAGAAAAAAACTTTTTGGCTGTTAAGCGTGGACGGTTCCTCAAACAGGAAGGGAAGCGACGCTGGTATCATCTTGGAAGGACCCGGAGAGGTGGCGGTAGAGCAATCTATTCGATTCGGGTTTGACACTTCCAACAATCAAGCCGAATACGAAGCCCTGATAATAGGGTTAAGACTAGCAAGAGACTTGGGTGTAAAGAATCTCAAGTGCCAGATCGATTCACAACTAATAACGGGACAAATGAATGGTGACTATCAGGCCCGGGAGTCTCTCCTCCAAAGATACTACCACGTGGCAAAAAACCTAACCTCCATTTCGACGAGACCAGCTTTGTCCATGTTCCCCGAACCGAGAACGACAGAGTTGAAGTCCTGTCCAAACTCACGAGCACCAAGAAGATAGGACAACACAGGACGTTGATGCAAGAGGTACTGTATGCGCCTAGTTGGAATCAAGAGGATGTCTTCGAAATCCGGAACGAAGGGATAATTGGATGACACCCATTTTGAATTTCTTGGTTCACGATACGCTCTCCGAAAACGAGGCGGAAGAAAGAAGGGTAAGACGACAAGCGGCTTCCTACATTGTGGTTAGCGAAGAACTGTTCAGGAGAGGATTCTCCATTCCTCTACTAAAGTGTCTAGATCCCACACAGGCCGAATACGTCTTGGCCGAATTACACAGAGGAATATGTGGCATGCATTTGGGTACCAGATCAATGGCGGTCAGAGTGTTGAGGGCTGGGTACTACTGGCTGACGATCAAAAAAGACGCCCAGAGTTTCACCAAAAAGTGCCAAGAATGCCAGTGATTTAGGGTCGTCTTTAATGCGCCTCTTGAGGAGATACATCAGACTTGTTCACCATGGACCTTTAGCCGATGGGGAGTTGATATTTTAGGACCATTCCCGTTGGCAAAAGGGCAAGTAAAATTTCTAATCATAGTCGTCGACTATTTCACCTAGTGGATAGACGCTGAGCCTATTGCGACTATAACGACACATAAGGTACAAAACTTCCTGTGGAAACATGTCATTTGACGCCACGGACTACCCCACAGTGTGGTAACAGACAACGGCAGACAATTCACTGACCGCCACCTTGAGCAATTCTTTAAGGGACTCGGGATAAAGCACCTAGTAACAAGTGTCGAGCACCCGCAAACAAATGGACAGGCGGAGGCCGCCAACAAAGTCATACTGAGCGAACTGAAGAAGAGGCTGGGCCAGCTTAAAGGGTTGTGGGCCGAAGAAATCCCGAGTATCCTGTGGGGCTATCACTGCACGCCCCAATCCTCGACTAAGGAGACCCCTTACCGATTGACATACGGAACCGACGCAATGATACCTGTTGAACTCGGCGAAGCTTCATGGAGACAAGAACGCTTCGGCGAACAAAATAATGATGACAACCTTCGTGCCGACTTAGACTTGGTGCAGGAAATGCTCGAAGAAGCTAGAATCCGGGCGGAAGCCGCCAAGATGAGGGCGGCCAGAAGATACAACACCTGGGTACGTAGAAGAGCCTTCCAGAAAGGGGATTTAGTGTGGGGAAAAGTCGGAGAAGCCCGACGTGAACGACAAGAAGGCAAACTTACAGCAAGTTAGGATGACCCCTACCGGGTGACAGACGCATTCGGTAACGGCGCCTATAAACTTGAAGAGTTGAATGGCAAACCTCTACCCAGAACGTGGAACGCTACTCATTTGAAAATGTATTACAGTTAAACCGATAAAGGGTACTCTTTCCTTGACTTGGATTTTTTTCCTAAGGAGGGTTTTGCCAAGCAAGGTTTTAACGAGACCCACGAATAAATTCAATAAAATCAGGTTTACAAATTTAGCAATATTATTTTACGTACATTTCTTTTTACCATACATGAATGCGTGCAGAGGTGTCCTCGAAGTGGCACCCTGACGCCATAACTGACAAAACCCACTTTAGCTTTGAATCGGGTTAACAAAGCAAAACTGTGCCATAAGAGCCAAGTCAAAAGCACTTGAGCTACGAGTTGGGTTAACAAGTGTAAGTCGTAACCCAGAAAACTATGTCAATATCGGGTTAACGAAGCAAAGCCGTGCCCTAAGAACCAAGTTAAAAACATTTGAGCTAAGTCAAAAAGTCGGGTTAGTCATACCCTAAAAGCCAACTGGGGTCAACGAACAAATCGCACCCCAAACAGTTATAATAACGCACAAATCAAGACGGAATGTTAGAAGTCGGAAGATTAAATTATCGCACCACAAACAGTTATAGTGAGGCACAAATCAAGACGGAATTACATACATTCAAGCTCAACAAAAGTTCAACAGCATAAAAATACATTAGCCAAGTATAAAACAAGCATAAAGTCTTCATCATGAAGGAGAATCCCCGCTGGGTTGCCCGTCGTCCCTATCTATGTCGAAGCCTGATGGGTCAATGTCGGAAGCGAGTAGAAGGGCCTGCTTCATTGCCTTGAAAAACCCGTCTTCATAGACCGCGACGCAGGCCTGTTCGAGCTCGAATTTCTCGGCTTCTCAAGCGGATTCCTTGGTCGCCGCCACCGCTTCGCCTACCCAGGTCAACTCTGTCTCGCGACGCTCGCAGAGATCTTGTAAATGAGAAACTTGAGCCTCCTTGTCCGCCAGCATCGCGTCCCGAGAGGCGATAGTCTGATTCATCGTCTTGATCTCCCGCTCTAAGTCGGCCTTTGACTTGGTAAGATCCTCAACTTTTCGCTCCAAGTCCCCAAGCTGTCCACGCAGATCAACCTTGACTTCAGCGGCCCGCCTGTGATGCTGCATGAGAGCCAGACACCTGGCCAACATGACGCTACCAGCCTCAAAACATCCCATTTCACCTACCTTGGACATCAACTCAGCATCGTAGGGGTACACGCCGGTCAAGTCTTTCGCCATGCGCTCCACGTGCTAGTTAGACTGCACTTCAGGGTAGGTAATGCTGAGATGATCCAGGTGAATGGCGAGACCCGGGCCTCGAGACGATTGGCTCGCGGAGGAGGATGGTATGTGTGCCACCATATCGGTAAAGGTTGGCTCCCCGCGGCGTGCTGGAGAACCGGGACCACCATCAGGAGACCCGTCCAGGTTGATCACTTCTGGATTGATCTCTTTGACCAGACTGGTGCTGGCGGGATCAATCTCAGTCGATGGGTTGGTAGGCTCGATCGGCGGGGACTAGACCTCGGGGATGGGAGAGGACGACACCTCGGGACCGCGATCAGCGTGCTCGGGTTCTGGAGCATCTCTCGGCACCGGCTGAGAGTCCGAAGAGCCTGCGGGATCCCTACGCTTTTTCTTCTTGACAGCCTGAAACTCGGCGGTTAGATCCCGTCGACCACCGACTCGAGCACGTAGTTTTTTCATGTCGACACTATGACCCATAATCTCTGCAAAACAAAAAAGAAAGCTAAGTAACTTAATCACATAAGCATGCATATACAAAAGCGTATACCTATAAACAGGGCGTTAGGGTCTTCGACATGGGGAAGACAGAGAATCGCCCGAGTATTGAGAGGACGACAAAGCTGTCTGATTGCATCAATAGCTTCTTTCTCCTTAAGGGCAAGGCGGTGGTCGGGACGAGGCAGAAACCGAGTTGGTTTCTGCCAATACAGCGGGAACCGAGGAGAATGATCGGAGTGAAAAAAAGGCGTTTCTCCATATCCTCGGGATGACAACAAAGCTTAAAAAACTTAGTCTTCAAAAATTTGTACGAGGAGTTATACAACGAGAACAAGGGAGTGCCGTGACTAGCAGTTAACGACACCCAGCCCACAAGTTTGCCGATTTTCATTTGGTAAAAGTAGGTAAACACATTCAAGGAAGGCTCGAAACCAAGATGGTTATAGACTAACTCAAAACACGTCAGGAAAGCCCAGATGTTTGGATGCAACTGACTCGGGGCTATATTCATCAGACTCAACATTCCGGCCTCAAAGTCGATCAAAGGGAAAGTCATGAAGTATTCCTTAAACATAAACTCATATACATAGCAAAAATCATAGCTATCGACTCTCGGTTTCATATACACCCGCTCGCGAGCTCGACAGGGCTTTGCCACTGTATAGTCAAAAACCGAATCCTCACAAACTGGGTAAACAGATACAAATTGATCTAACTTATCTCTAGTATCAAAAACAAAAAAGTGCTTATCTACATCACCGGGCACCCAAGAATACTCAGGATCAGTTATCGAGGGACCCTTAGCTCTCTTCGACATGGTGGAGGGTCCAGGGTTCCCCACCAGTGGTTTGGGATTTTTCCTCTTCGGGACCGAAACGTCCTCGGCCCCTACCTCGACCTCGTCCACCGCCTCTGCCTCCACGGGCGCCGAAGTCTCTTGGCCCTTCTCGGAACTGGCGCCCCTTCTGAACAAAGCGGGCTAAGGCGCTAGATTGTATGAGCTCCTCAATGAGGTCCTTAACTTTTGTGCACTCCTCGGTGATGTGCCCAATGTTCTGATGGTAGCTGCATCGGAGTGCGGGGTCAGGCCTAGGCTGAGACCGGCCCGGCCGAGGAAGGCGGATAAGGTCCAGGGAACATGCTTCCTGTACTACTACCTCACGCGTGGTATTCAGGGGTGGTATATCGATCGAAAACGTCCTGGCCTGGCGCGCTTCTGTGATCATTGGCCCTCAACTGTGGACTGAGGACGCCGCTTTCGTGCCTCTGTATTCTCCTCTATGCTCATGTACCTGGCTGCCCTTGTCCTCAAGTTGTTCATGTTGGGTGGTAGGTCAACATAGAGTGATTCAAGGAATGGGCCCCGCTTCAGTCCCACAAGAAGTGAGTGTCTGGCTACATCCGGGTGTAAGTCAGGGATCGACAACGTTGCTCGAGTGAATGGGGTCATATAGTGCCGAAGGCTCTCATTGTCCCACTGGACCACATTCTGGAGTGAAGCCAACGAGGTCAATGCCGGTTTACTGTCGGCAAACCTTGCGGTGAACCTGGCATAGAGCATCTCAAAAGAATTGATTGAATTAGTAGGTAAGGAGTAATATCAGTCTAATGCAGGTCCTCGCAATGTCGTTGGAAACAGTCAGCAATGGACTTGCCTGTCTATAGAAAAGAGATTCGCCTGTGTCATGTAGGACTTAACATGGGTACTGGGGTCAGTGGTCCCGTCGTAGGTATCCATGTGCGGCCATTGCCATTTGGACGGGAGTCGTGCCATCATTACCTCTGCTGTGAAGGGATGGAAACAGCTAATGTGTTCCCTCAATTCGTCCCCCAATGGTGGGGGAGGAATTTCGTCAAAGGGGGTGTTGTGGTGGTGTCGCGAGTGACGCCTGCTGGATTCCCGTGTTCGTCCCGTTCGCGACGAACGGGCATGTTCCGCCGCCTGGCTCCTAGTCGGTATTCTGCTGCCCGACGAGTCATCAGAACTTCCCGCTGATGTTTCCCCATTCCACTGTGTGGAGGGGTTTGGGTGGGGGCTCCAAGAACACTGTCCCCTTCCTCCACGGAAGGTGGTCAGGTGATCATAAAGGGCGCACATGTCCTTATCGTGATACCTCTACTGGTTCCGGATCTGGGTGTCGATCCTGTCGTGCGCCTCCTGCAATGTGTTCTGTTCCTGGGTTTCATTCTCCTGGAGGGCAACCTGCAACGCATTCTGGACCTTGGTGGTTTCCTTCAGGTCAGCCTTGACAACTTCTACGCTTTGTTGGACGACCCCTTGGAGGGTTTCGATCATGGTTGGGTCCATTACTGCAAAGAAAATACAAATGTGGTCCTGGGATTAGTTTTACCCGAGCCCCACGATAGGCACCAAAATGTTCTTACCCAACCTGAGTTTGAGTTGTCTCCCGTGTTGATGTCGGTCTATAAGTTGCTTCTCGCCTCTGAACTGAAAGGAGGTCTACCTGCAGAAGACTCTCTGACGCTCAAGTTAGTAAGAGTGTTTAGGGATATATGAAGGAAAATGGTATAACAGTGTAAGGATGAGAAAAGAGATGATACTTCCTGTAGACCTGAATTGTATTTATAGGGCCTTGACATTAAAGACCGAATATTTGCTTGATAATGATATGATATTTTGTCATGATGATTTTAAGGAGTCTAGGGTCACGAATTATCATTTTCGGATCAATCGGTATCAATTAGGATATATGTTATTTAATTTTGATTGACAGTGAGTTGGGCCTGATATGAAACAGGTGAACCTGAGCTTGATTCGGGGTAGGTACATTCTCTTTTTACAGCAACTCGGACACTTAAATAAGATATACAAAAATAATAAATATATGAAAAATTTTAAAAGTATATTTGGAATCCATAATTTGATATTCTATCTATTGAAACAAGTTTAGAATGTATCTATACAATTATTTAATAATATTTAATAACCAAATCAAACCAAATTGTCTTAATTTTTAACATGTATCACTTAGACAATTTTAGTATTCAATGTAATTCTATTTCACATACCAAACTCGTATAATTCAAAATATTTCTCATTGATCAGTTGACAGTCGTGTGTTTTCAAAATAGTAAGCATAAATGAATATGGGAACACAACTAACTCCTACGAAAGAAAAGATAACCAAATCAACTAAAATACTAAAAAATGAACTAATTAAGATAAGTACATTTATCAACTTAAAGAACCACTTAAATTAAAATATATTCAGAAATAGGGTAAAAGAAGTAAGAATAATTTTTTTTTTGTAATAAAAGTAAACTTCCTCTAAATTGATTTTTTTTTTTTTCAGTTAGAAGTCTCTTAACCTTAACTTTTTAGATGGTAGAGTTTGTAGAAGACAAAAATGAGAACAGTTTCAACATCTTAGACAAATAGTCGAGAAAAAAACTTAGAGAAAGACTTTGAAAAAAAAAAGAAAAAAAAAACTCACCAATCTTACACAAAAATTATATAAACTTTCAAATTTGAAACTTATATATAAAAATCATAATTAAAATAAAATACATAACAAATATAATCAATCAAATTCTTTTATAAAAATTAGTTATCAGTAAAATTAACAAGTTGAACAATTCCTTAAGAAAAACAAAATTCTATAGCAGTCGATGAATTGATATAATATAACTTTTTTTTTGTGTTTAAATCCACTTTTAGTCTTATAAATGGACAATTCTAGTTCATATAAAAAACTAAGCTTCACATTTGATTCTTTTGATTTACAAAATTAAGAAATTATAATTTGTGACAAAAAAATTGATATATTTGTGAGTAGTAAAAATGTTGGTTACTTATTCATATTAAATCATATTCAATAATAAATTTAACATATTATTTCATTAACTATATATTAATATCACACAAAAGAGACTTTTTTTTGAAAAATTAAAATATTAAATATATCAAATATAAATAAAAATGAAGTTAATTTAATTTTAAAAGACAAAATGGGTCATGTAGGTTGTGTCCATAGAGAAGGGTCCCCAACCATTGAACCCATGAGAGTGGTAGGAACTGGATTCAAGTTTTGTCATGACACGTTTCGACTCCCATGTGCCCTTCTTATTCTATTTCATCTTCATTCCTTCTACTCATACCTATTTTATTTAATGTAATCACAAATATCATAATAAAATATGTACAAGAAAAAATATTCTCAATGTAAGATATAAAAAATAAAAAATCAAATAACATTCTGCACACAGGACTAGCGAACAATGTGATTGCAATTTTCTTCTTAACTACTCCCCTGTTTCAACTAAATCAAACAAACACAAGAACATGCGTTGTTATTTAATAATAATTTATTTCCTAAAAAATATACTATAATCATTTATATGATTGAGTAACTTCTCTACGCCGTCGTGGTTACAAGAATATTGATTTGTTGAAATATTTTAAAATCATTTGTATATGTGATAACATAGTACTTGTGAAATATATTATATGATAAATTGTTTAAATAAACAAAGCGTAATATTAAAAATTGATAAAATATCTCATTATATGTGATTCAGTAAATGAAATAAATTACGGAAAAAAAATCTGATAACTAATTACTTTAAATTTGTGTGTATGTATATATATATTTGCCTTTTTTTAAAGAAAAGAAAGAGAAAAGACAAAAAGACAATAGTATTTTTGGGTTATAGATTTAGACCGTGTGCACTAACGTAAGTCGGTTTTGTTTCTATTTCCATCCAAATTTATTTGAATGACTGTTTTTATTGCTATTAAGAATTCATAAATTCAAATTAAATTTGGAAGAAATTAATGTATTTTTTTTCTATAAATGAATTTATTCTTAATTTCCTTTTAATTTTGTATTTTTTCCATGAAAAATTAATTACTTCACCTTTTCTCAGTGCCACTCATGATTGATCTTCCCTAATTAAAATCCTTGACCTGTTTTTTTGTTCTCTTCCAAACGCTGCCTACACCCTCATATCACTGTCACTGCACAACACCAACACACATTAACACTCTTACACTACAACGATGCTGTTCTCGTTTTTGATTTTGAAATTGTGGTTAGTTAGGGTTCTTCTTCTTCTTCCTATTCTTCTTGTATGAGGTTAAGGCATCGCTGAACAGATCTGTGATGGCGAGCACCCACATTGGGAATGCCGGAGAATCCGACGCTAAGTCCTTCAAGACTCGCCCCAAGAAACCCTCCGACGATTTCATCACGCTCTTTCACGGCTCCGATCCGGTTCGCGTTGAGCTCACGCGCCTCCAGAACGAACTCCGAGGCATCCACCATTTCTTCAACTTCAATTTCAATTTCACTCATTAATTTCTTCTCAACGAAAAATAAAACGTCGTATCGGATACCTGTTCATCCGTGTCTGCAATGAGTGTGCTATGTTCAAATTGACTAAAAAAACCGAAATTAAATAAATAATTGATTCTTCTGAATTTTTTCTATCACGAGCTTGCTGAAACTAAGCTTAGAGCATGTTAATTAAAAATGCACTTGCTTTATTTAGTTTGATTATCTGTGTCAAAGTGTTTTTGTTAACTCTGGATTAGCTGGTTTGCAGAGAAAGACAGGGAGCTTGGGGATGCTCTTGCTGAAATTAAGTCATTGAGGAATTCGGAGCGTCTTAAGGAAAAGGGGGTTGAAGAGGTATCTTCTCTTTTGAATTCTCTGTATGCTGTAATCTGCTTTTTAATTTTTCAGAAAAGAAAATTGTATTTTTTGTTAACTTGTAGGATGGAAATGGGATAGTGTCTATCTCGGTGAACATTCAAATTAGGCATTTCTGATTTTCTTAAGTGCTCAATTGGTCAATCAAAGATAATAGGTCCTTTGTTTATTTTTTCGTACAGTGAATTTAATCTATTTGGCTCGTGAATTTGCTTAAAACTATTTTCTTAGTATAGAAGCAGAGCAGCAATAAATTTAAATCAATTGAGCTCGAAATATATAATGCATAAAAATCTTCGAAAACTGAGGTGATAGATGAGGAAGCTGTATTGTTAGTGGTGTGACAATTCTGTATTATTTGCTTCTCCTGTGTTTATAAGTTGTTTTAGGGTCCAGGATAAGCTTATTTTTTTTTTTCTAGTTGTATTTTATTCACAAGAAACCTAGGTATTCTGTGGTATTAACAAGTATTCCCACTGAAGCAATAAAACTACTACATTTTGTTTTCATTGTTGTCTTTGACAAAGCAAAACAATTCACTACTTTCAGAATGTTCTCATCTCTCTGGAACTACATAATTCTTTGACATGATGTATAAATGTTGCGAGCCTTTTACTATGTGAAGTCTGCATGCAATAAGATTTTGGTAGTTAAAGATTTCAAATTTCATTTTTTATGACGTGTTTTAATTTTGTTTAATCATCTCAGCTGACAGATGAGCTGAACAAGGTGGATGAAAAGCTAAAAGCTGCTGAAGTTCTTCTGGAAAGTAAGGTAGTACTAGTAGTTACACTAGTTGTTACTTCATTGGATTTTTTTCTTCACTTCTTAATAACCATTATTTCAGAGTGCACCTTAATGCTAGTAATATGTTTGACAGAACCTTGACATAAAAAAAATCAATGAAGAGAAGAGGGCAGCACTGGCTGCACAATTTGCTGCAGAAGCCACGCTTCGAAGAGTTCATGCTGCACAGAAAGATGATGAAATGCCTCCTATTGAAGCTATTATTGCGCCCCTGGAGGCAGAGCTGAAGCTTGCTAGGATGGAGGTACATTTTGATTACTATATTATGCATTGAATTGATTTTTAGCTGGGACTGGATTGCAGTTAATTCAGCTATTCGATGTCCCATAGGTGTCTCATTTAATGATCGGAATCAAGTCTAAAGGGGTGTATATTGTTTATCCTTGCTGCTATATTTTTTTAGGTGGCAAAGCTGCAGGATGACAACAGAGCACTAGATCGGCTAACCAAATCAAAGGAGGCTGCCCTTCTTGAGGCTGAGAGAACGGTTCAGATTGCTTTGGCAAAAGCATCCTTGGTTGATGATCTGCAAAACAAAAATCAAGAGTTAATGAAACAGATTGAAATATGCCAGGTTTCTGATTTCTTTTAATTTACTTATTGTTATACTTGCTAGTGAGGCATATATATTTTTCGTTCTCAATGATTGGAAAACAAAATTTAGTGAAGTATTTTACACTCTTATGTTAGGAGGAGGGCAAAATCTTGGACAAAATGCTTCGGCAAAAGGTTGCTGAAGTTGAAAAACTAACCCAAACTGTTCGAGAACTTGAAGAGGCAGTCTTGGCTGGTGGGGCTGCTGCTAATGCTGTCCGTGATTACCAACGTAAAGTGCAAGAGATGAATGTAATTATTACCATTGTTTAGATTGTAATCATCATATACACTGTTTGTTGTTTTGAGTCTGTTGCAGATGCTCTTAGCTGCTTATAAGTTCTAACCTTCAAAGTTGACATAGGAGGAAAGAAAAATTTTAGAGCGGGAAGTAGCTCGTGCCAAAGTTACTGCAAACAGGGTTGCGACTGTAGTTGCAAATGAGTGGAAAGATGCTAATGATAAAGTGATGCCTGTGAAGCAGTGGCTAGAAGAAAGAAAATTTTTTCAGGCATGTAAACATCTCAGAAATTGCTTTTGCTTTGTCTTTTGAAAGTTATTTGAATATTTTTGGGAGCAGATGTTCACTAAATACTCCTGTTGAGTGATGTTTTCAGAGTGTCATGTATAAGATATTTATTTTTTCCTGTCCTAATCTTTGAACTAGTCTTCTTAGTTACATTGTTGTTAGATGTTTATATTTCTGATGCCAAGGTTAGAGGACCACTGATTGGTAAAGAGGGTAGTCAGTCATAAGTGGAGAAACTGTTAGAGAGGCTGAGAGATGTTTTGATATTATTTTGTAAAGTTATGTAATTTATTTTCGGCCATAACATAAGTTGTAGAAGGAAGTTATTTGGTGTAGATGAAGTTGTTTAGGCTTTATTGAAAACATGAACAATTACATTATTTTGTAGGGTGAAATGCAACAATTACGTGATAAATTGGCTATAGCTGAGCGTACTGCAAAAGCAGAGGCACAAATGAAGGTGCACAATGTTTTATCTGACTCCAAACACTTGATTCCTATTGAAAAGCTTATTCTAAAATATTTAACTGATTTCACAGGAAAAATATCAATTGCGCTTCAAAGTTTTGGAAGAAAGGGTTAAGACATCTAATGGTAATTCCAAATTCACTGTATCAGATGGAAGAAACATTGCCACTGGGCCTTCACGGCGACAATCTTTTGGTGGAGCTGAGAGTCTCTCTGCATCTTCTTCCAATGGATATCTATCTAGGAAAACCTCAATTTCAAGATCAGGGTCTCTACGATCAAATAGTGCTAATGTGTTACTAAAACATGCCAAACTTTCATCTAGATCATTTGATGGTGGTAGTAGAAACCTGGAGAGAGCGAGGCCAACCTCTGATACAAATGGGGTAGATAACATGCCAACAAACACCAATAATCAGACCATCACCAGTGGGACTATTACTACACATGAGGAGAGTGCAAATGGTATTCCAGTAAACAAATCTAAAGCAGAAAATGAAGACTGTGTTTCAGGAATGCTGTATGACATGTTGCAAAAAGAGGTTATATCTCTTAGGAAAGCTTGTCATGAAAAGGACCAGACTCTTAAAGACAAGGATGATGCAATAGAGGTATCATCTCAATTCATACATAAGATTACCGGTTCCACTTTTTCCCTTGTCTAATTCAATTTTTTATTTATTTTTTAAATGTTGGAAGATGTTGGCAAAAAAGGTTGATACATTGAACAAAGCTATGGAAGTTGAGGCCAGAAAAATGCGTAGGGAAGTTGCTTCTATGGAGAAGGAGGTTGCCGCAATGCGGATAAACAAGGATCATGATCATAGGGCACGCCGAGCAAGTGCTCCTAGAGGAGCTGTAAATTCCCAGACAATTTCTACCAGGTCAATTTTCTATATTTTTTCTTGTTTATCGAAATACTGTTTCTTTTATTCTTCATTCTTTAGTATAAAAAGAAAATTATTACTTGAACATGGTTATCCCTCTAGGATTTGGGTCTTCTGGATTGGTGTGTAAGGTACAGAGGTATCAGCATTCATCGTTGATGAAAATCTGAACTTTTTAAATTTCTAGACAAGTAGGCGCAACTTGATCGTAATCTATATGTGAAAACTTTTTGAGTTTCTCTCAATAAATGCCCAAATTTAGGTGCAGCGACCCTGCACTTCTAAGGATATTGATACCAAAATGTATGAAGCCAATTTGAATTTTGAAAAATGAAATGCCGCTGTTTATCATAACTGAACTTAAGCTGGTGCCCATTACCTTTTCTAAACCTATTATGCATTCTTCACGTACTTAAATAACCACCCAGCCTGTCTGGTTCCAGTTACACATTATACAGTTTGATCCTGAAAATGAAGGGGATTTCAGTCCTGGTATAAAACAAAGGCTAGTATCTTAAAAACGTAGTTTTACTGTAAGCCTCTTGTCAAGGGATGACCTAGTATGTTGCGGTGTTGATGCTTAATTTTTATGGACATTCACAGCACTTCTCATTGGATTTTCAGGAGTGCACGTAACTTTTAGCCAAATCTCATTGGCAGTGAGTGCCTGTGATCCTGTGTAAGGCATTCTTCCCCCCGTGCTGAACAGAGTTGTTGATTTATTATTTTTTATTCTCTTTTCCCTATCTCCTGTATTTAAGCTGTCTCGGCCCCAGGGGTAAGGTGTAAAGAAGGAACCTTGTGTTTTTGTAGGGAATACATGTCCTGTACATCTTTTTGTATACCATCTTCAGAAAGAAAACTTAGAATTAGTTGCTCCAACGTGATTTGTTAAGTATCTGAATATAGCTTAATCTGGATTGATTCTACTCTAAACTGGATTGAAAATTTCTTTGTTTTCACCAAGTTCTTAGGAGAAAAAATTGATGCAGCTCATGTTCACGTTTGGATTTTAAAAGCAAAAGCTGTCGGACATTCTCGTTTATGGCAACAAAATCTAACCAAGGTACTATTTTGTACTTCTGTAACTGACCAGGGTGTGCTATGGCCCGAGTCAGAAGTCAGCATTATGCTCGCACAAGAAGAATTTTTCACTAAAGTAGCAAGGTTTTCTTTCTAGGTTTCTCACATGGCATACTATGCAGAATATTTACACATGACCTGTGATTGGTTGCAATATAGCCGGAATACCAATTGGAATTCAGTTCCTAGGAATTGAATTTCGAGCTGGGTTTTTTTATCTTTTTATTTTTAATATATTGGGGAGGAAAATTATGAAATAAATAAATAAAAATTAATGGTTTCAAATTAATTAATTTGAGGAAATTTTTTGAATAAAATTGTATAAATATAAAAAAAATAAAGTGAAATTGAGAAAGTTAATTTAATGTTGTAATATTATTTCAGGGAAAAAGATTTAAGTAATAGAAATTTATAAAAGTAAATTAAGTAAGATTTATTTAGAAATAAGGTAAAAAAAATAATTTTGAAAAATAATTAAGTTGTGAAGTAATTAACTGGAAGAAAAAAAAGGTTGAAGAATTTTTTCAACATATTAACAGGTAACTTTGTAGGTCTATTTTAAATGTAAAATAATAATGAGTAGTTGTTTGTTTATAACTACAAAATCTTATCTAAGAAATGTTAAAAATTAGAGATATAATTGGTTAAAATTTGGAGTTGATAAATGAATGGATTAATTTTGATTAAATGAATATAATAGTGTTTTTAACACATAAATATAGGAAAATAAGATTTTATTTGATTTGAAATTAAAAGTTATAATATTTAATTTTAAAGAAATTGTAGTTGAAAAATAATGAAGAAGAAATTTATTACGTTTAAGATTAGTTAAAATTGAAATTTTAATAATAAGATTGTATATATTATTTGTAATTTAAATTTCATATGGAAGTAAAATTATATAAATTATTAAATAAAATAAAAAAAATATGTGATCGAGATTTTTATATATTTTTTAGATTGTTTTTTCACCAACAAATTATTTTTTGTTGATTATATTTAGTTTAAACATAATTTTAATTAAAAATTAATGTAATTAAAATTTATCTTAACAATGTGTGTTGTCAAGTAATATTATCTAATTAAAATTAACGTAATTAATATTTAAAACTAATTCCAAACTCAATTAAAAATTAAAACCTTTTTGATTAAATCAGATGAGTTTTAATTTTAATTAAAATAAAATAAAATTAAGACACTTTTAACAAAAATATCTTAATTTTTTTATATATTTTAGAAACATCCTTTGAATACTTTTATCTTATTTCTTTTATTTGTTGAAAAAAATGTGTTATTTCTTTTATCTTATATATAAACAAATAAATAAATAAAGTAAAATCTACAATTTGGTTATGATTTTGTAACTATTAAAATAAAGAATAATAGGTATAAGATCAATTTTCTTTGTGTAAAAATACACATTGGTTGTTTATTTATAGATAATAAAAGTAACAGAATAATAAAGAGTATGGGCTAAGTTCGTTATATTCAAAACTCTTTCTCATGTTGGTGTATATAAATTGTATGTATCAAGCTTGTTACAAATATAATCAATTCTAGACTTCCTTAAAGATTTGGTGAAAATATTTGCTAATTGATCATTTGAATTAATAAACTCAGTCTTGATGTCTCCAGATGTAATTTTTTCTCGAACAAAATGATAATCAATTTCAATATGTTTAGTCCTCTAATGAAAGACGAGATTTGAGCTAATATAAAGAGCAACCTGATTATCACATATGAGTGTCATTTGAGTGACCTCTCCAAATTGCAATTCTTTCAGTAATTATTTGAGCCATAGCTAAGGCCATGGCTCTATATTCGGCTTCGGCACTAAATCTTGCCACATGTTATTTCTTACTCTTCCAAGATATCAAATTACCACCAATAGAAACACAATATCTGAAAGTAGATCTTCTATCCAATGGAGACCTTGCCCAATCTGCATCTGTATAACATGCAACTCTAGTATGGTCATTATGACCATATTGCAGGCCTTTTCCAAGAGAACCTTTAATGTACTTTAATATACAAGTAACTGCATTCAAATGATCAACACATGGAGAGTTAAGGAATTGACTCACCACACTAACTGCAAAAGAAATATTAGGACAAGTAACAGTAAGATAGTTCAGTTTTCCAACTAATATTCTATACTTCTCAGGATTTGAGATGGACTCCCCCTAACTAGGTAAAAGTTTGGCATTAGGGTCCATGGGTGTGTCAACAGATTTAGAATTCATTAACCTAGTTTCTTCCAAAAGATCTAATGCATACTTTTTTTGGGAGATAACAATACCATTATTGGATTGTGCTACCTCAATCCCCAAAAAATATCTAAGTTTAACAAGTTCTTTGGTATGAAAATGGTGACAAATATGTTGTTTAAGTTAAGAAATAGCATGGTGATCACTACCTGTAAGAACAATGTCATCAACATATACAACTAGATAGATACACTCAGCATTTGGATGGCGTTAAAAGAACTGAATGATCTGCCTCACTACGAGTCATACCAAATTCTTTAACAACACTACTAAACTTTCCAAACCAGGCCTTAGGAGACTGTTTGAGACCATATAAAGATTTGCGAAGATGACATACCAATCTAGAAGACTCCCCTTAAGCAACAAAACCTGGAAGTTGCTCCATATAAATTTCTTCCTGCAAATCCCCATTAAGAAAAGCATTTTTGACATCTAATTGATAAAGAGGCCACCTTTGAAGAGCTGCCATGGTTGTAAATAGGCTAACAAACTCCATTTTTGCCACTAGAGAAAAAGTATCACCATAGTCCAAACCAAAAATTTGGGTGTAGCCTTTAGCCACAAGACGAGCTTCGGGATTATCAATAGTGCCATCAGGACCAACTTTGATAGCAAAGACCCACTTGCAACTAACAACAAATTTCTCAGAGGGTAAAGTAACGAGTTCCCAAGTTTCACTGTTCTAAAGATCATGAAGTTCATCAACATAGCTTGACGGCAACCAGGATGGACTAAAGCATCACCTACAATTTTGGAATAGACATTGAAGAAATGGACGAAAGGCAAGCATAAAAAGGTTGAGATAGTCTATGATAACTCAAGGCAGTATAATGTGGAGAGGTATTATGGGTAGAACTTATACCTTTACGAATGACAACGGGAAGATCAGGTTCAATTGTCGGGGCCGGAGGGGTCGGAAGATCTGGCACCAGGAGAGAATCATTTGGTGGATGATGGGAAGTTTGACGACGACTGTAAACCTGAAGAGGTAGTGAAGGAGGCGATTCGGTAGGTACATTAGACATGACAGGAGAATCACAGACAACTAGAATATGTATTTGATTAGATGAAGACGCGAGAGAAGATAAAGACTTAAAATAAAAAAGAAGATTCAGTAAATGTGACATCTGCAGAAATGAAGTAACAATTAAGAGAGGGTGAAAAACATTTATATCCTTTTTGAGATCTAGTAAATCCTAAAAGGACACATTTATGTGATCGAAGAGATAATTTATCAAGCCCAGGACCAAAATTATGAACAAAGCAACTAGACCCAAAAACTTTAAGAGGTAAGAGATGAAGAGGTTCATGAGGGAATAAAATAGAATGAGGAAGTTTATTATTTAAAACTAAGGATGACATACGATTAATCAAATAACATGCACTAAGAATAACATCACCCCAAAACCTTTGAGGAACTCCACCATGAATCAGAAGAGTATAGGTAGTTTCAACAAAATGTCTATTCTTGTGCTCAGCCACCTCATTTTGTTAAGGTGTATAAGCACACGAAGTTTGGTGAAGAATGTCATGAGATTTCATAAAAATGTTAAAATAATGAGAAAGATACTCACGAGCATTATCATTGCGTAAGATTCTAATTGAAACTCCAAATTGATTTTTAATTTCATTAAAAGAAGTTTGAAATATAGAAAATAACCCAGAACGATTTTTCATTAAAAATAATCAAGTGCATCTTGAAAAATCATCAATACAAGTAACAAAATATTGAAATCATAAATTAGACTTAACATGACTTGGTCCCCAAAGGTCTTAATAAACTAAGGCAAAAGGGGATATAACACGTTGTGAAACACTTCAGAAAAAGAATTACGACTTTGTTTTCCTAAATGACACGACTCACAAGACAAATTGGATAATTTGGATAGACTTGGAACAAGTTATTGCATCTTGGCAAGACTAGGATGACCCAATTCCGCATGAAGGAGAGATGGAAAATTCATAACCGTGCCAACATGTGCAGTTGTTCGGAGGTAATAAAGACCATGAGACTCACATTCGGTGCCAATTATCCGTCCTGAACTCCGATCCTGTAAACAAACAGAATCTTTGGTGAAAGAAACAATACAATCAAGGAAATGAGTGAGATGACTAATAGATAATAAATTAAAAGGTAACTCAGGGACATAAAGAACATTATCAATAGGCAAAGAACAAAAAATATGAACAGTACCAACATCATGGGATGAGATCTTAGAACCATTAGCCATAGTAATGGAAGGTAAATGACCAGAGGTAGACAAAGAAAAGAAAAATGATTTATTACTAGTAATATGATCTGTGGCACCTGCGTCTAGAAACCAAGGACCAAGAGAATTGGAGTGGGTGAGCCCAGCAAAAGAGATACTTGTATGTGCAACATATGTAGTGGAACCAGAGTTCTGACGATCCTTATATCATTTTAGAAATTCATTAAAAATAGTGGGTGAACCTAAGGTACCAAATAAAGTAAGGTCGATGGTAGATGGTGGCATAGGAGCAGCTTGGACAATCGTAGCAATTGAAGAAGATGCAACGGTAGCCGCAAAAGAAGCCATAGAGGAAAGAGGAAAAATCCTAAAAAAATGGCTCCAATCAAGATGATGAGGACAGATCCAGAACACTCACAGGACGGCGATCACAACGACGTTGATTGCTGCCGGAAAAGATGTTGGACGCGCCGCCACATGCGGCGACAGCGGTGACGGGGATGAAAATGGGGTGTGAAGGCGCGTTGTTGCTCTGATCGTCGCGATTCCAAGGATACGGTGGTCGCCGCCTGGATGAGGCACTCTTGAGGTGGTGTCGCCGACCCAATCAACAGCGGTAGTGGCGGCAGCAGTGACAACGCCAACAACTGGAGCAACAGGGTGAGGATGGTGAAGAGTGGGTTCACCGAAAAAAATTTAATCGTAGGCTCTAGATACCATATTGAAATAAAGAACAATAGGTATAGGATTAATTTTCCTTGTGTAAAAATACACACACGATTTTTTATTTATAGATATTAAAAGTAACAGAATAATAAAGAACATGGGTTAAGCCCGTTATATTGAACAGTAACGATTTTGTAAGCTTTTCACGATCTTACTCATAATCTCAATTTTGACTACTTTGTTCAATACACTAAAACAACATGTCAAAAACACAACAAATCATTACCAATAAGTCTAAAAGCTTATCATGTCACTCAATTTGTGACCTCAAACAATGAACTTAAACAACTTAATTAGTCTTTACAAATGATTTTTTATATATTAAAAATGTTAATTAAAATAATAAGATTGTTATTGGAATCAATACGATAGAGTTAGACATCCAAATAATGGGTGGAAACAAAAAGAAAAAAAACATGTTAAAGAAGCCCAAAACTTTATAATGTTTCTTTGTGGGCCCAAACAATGAACTTAAATAACTAATGAGCCTTCACCAAAACTTTTGTACAATAAAACTGTTGTTGAAACCAAAAGAATAAAGTTAGATGACTAGATAATGGGTCAAATAAAGAAAAAAAACATGACAAACAAGCTCAAGTTTTACAACCTTTCTTTGTGACAAAGATCAGAAGTTTTACATATTATTCCAAACATTACAACGTTTAAACCAACACCCCTAACAACAAAACTTAAAACAACACCATACATGCTACAAACTTAGCAACTACAACAACAATTATAATTGATCACTAATTAGTTACTCCTTATTATTACGACACCATGCTCCATAATCCATGTTGACTTGTTCTGCCTTCATCATATTCATAAAAAGTGACAATATTCGATCCAAAAAATTGGGAATGCAACCAAATCATTTTCTACACATCTTCATTGTTTGAAACAAAAACGAAGTGGTAAGTTTTTTCAAAAGGTAGTAGTACATATGATAAAATACATTTGTAACTTCTCAACCGTGAGTGCACAATAGTTCACTCCCAATAATCTTCTTCATATGGCTAAGCGTAATGTCATTTGGGAACTTACACAATGTAGACATTCCACCCTCATAATCAAATGAGACACCAAAGGAATTTACAAATTCATTTCTTCAATGTGAACCATTTGGACTACTACAAATTTCAAATTACATATCCTTCCACTCATCCAATTATACTCTTTTATACTAGAAACACTAAAGGTGGAATGAGATGTAACCTTGACATGCATTGGGTGGTTGGGATGGCTCAAGACCCGTGTCATCAGGTAAATATGCACTTGGCCATGTAGATAAGAATTGTTAACTTTAATGGGAACCCATGCCCCACAGAGGTGATGATGTATGACAATCCTAACATGCATTTGGTGGTTGGGTTGACTCAAGATACGTGTTATGAGATAAACATGTACTCTAACACATAAACAAGACTTATCAACTTTAATGGAAATGTGTACCCAATAGAGATGACTTTGGATGATACATTAGCTTAACATACATAAGGCAGTGGGGTGGCTTAGGACATGTGTCATAAGATAAACATGCACTCTGACATGTAGACAAGACTTTTCAACTTTAATGGAAACACATACTCAACAAAAGTGATGTGGATGACATGTTACCTTGACATGCATTAGGTGGTTGGGTAACTCGGGACATGTGTCACAAGATAAACATGTACTCTGGCACGCACACAAACATCACAACTTTATGCAAATGGTACCTAACAGAGATAACCTTGGATAATACATTATCCTAACATGCATTGGGTGATTGGGGTGGCTCGGGACACATGTCATCATATAAACATGTAATTTGACACACACAAACTTCCCAACTTTAATTAGATTTTTTTTTATTTAGGAATATCATGAATATAAATAAATTTGACATGTGTATAATAAATACATTGAAAATTGGCTCGAAATATATAATTATCATAACATTTAGTTAATATATATATATATATATATATATATATATATATATATATATATATATATATATATATATATAATAATTTAATCTAATAAATTTTGGGAATAGGAGTACATAATGGTAAAATGAATAAGAAAACAATTGAATTTTTATTTAAGGAGGAATTGGAAATTGACATAAATTGTTAAAAAAGGAAATTCACATAATTGGATGAACATTTATATAAATCAAATTAAACGAATATAAGAAATAGAAATTTGTATACGTTAGCAAGAATCTTCTAGATAGAAGTTATAACAAGCCATGTCACAATTTCTTCTTGGTTTCCACTACCTGATTGATCACACAACAAGCTTCTTTTGGACATGAGTTATAACAAGACAATGTATACTTCAAAAAGACTCTTTTGAATCTTCATGTCATTCATTGATTTAGTTTTGCAAAACACTAGTCCAAATGGATGACACATTTGTATGAAAAATACAGGGACGAAGGCAGAAGATGAGGTCAAATGACGACTAACTTAGTAGAATCTATAAATTTTATTCTCAACAAAACAAGAAATCTGCTAATCTCCTCACGGTGTAACATTTTTCACTAAAATAAAGAGGGAAACCACTGCAACGATTAATGTTAATTATGTCTATTTAGAAGTTTCATAAGAGGTGATAGAAAATACTCATTCAAAATCAGAAGCTCACAGGTGCTTGAATTTGATAGAAAACAAGATTCTTGGTGAAGGAGATGGTCACCCCAGGAGAAGTTCAACTAGAAAATTTATCATTAGACTTGATGAACGGTAATGTGATTTTGGGAAGTTTCAGAAACTTCATCTCCCCTGTTCTCATGTGCTTAGTTGTGCAAACATGTCCACAATGATTTCGACATGTACATCAATCTTGTCTATAGGTTTTATGTAGTGAACAAAGTTTACGACAATTTGTTTGGAGAGCTTAAACACAAAAATTATTGGCCAACACATGAAGACCCACAACTTTGCTCCAATCTATAAACAAAAAAAAGTTTCAAATGTCATCCAAAATCATCACGAATTATGACTAAAATGGATATTTGCAAAAAAGGTCAACTAAGACGATATTCTTATTGTCTCACCCCAAGATATAAAAGAAACCATTGTCTCAACAACCATGACCTTAGAAAATCAACTAGCCAATATTAATTATGTTGTAATTTTATAATAATAATAATAATAATAATAATAATTGAATGATTCTTTACAACATCCCTTCTAGTTTTATTTGAAAGAACTAATCCTAATCGAATGAAAATTAAAAAGAAATATAAATATATTTTGCGATATTATGGATCCCATGTTATTTCTAGTTTTACATAAATATGAATATCAAAATAAATGACATTTTATATAAAGATACAAAACATAAAGTTGAATAAAGTAATTATGTATAATGAGATTAAAAAGCAATATCAGAATTTCAATAAAACCATTTGTGTGAAAATTGTTCTAGAATGATTATGTTTTGAATAATTACAAATACAAGATGAAGATAAAGACATAATATTCAACACACAATCACAACTATAAGTCTTCTAAAAAGGTTAGAAGTTTACTTTCTACCATAGTTATTCATTGTATATCCTCTCTATTATTCTTCAGTATTCAACCTTTGTTTTGTTATACGCAAAGATAACAATAAATAAATAAATAATACTTTGAAATTTTTAATATCATTAAGATAAGATATTTAAAAATACCTGTGTACTTACGATAATTAGAAATAAATTACCTCTTGATTTATAATCATTGTTTAATTTTACTGAATTTTTTTAAAAAATATTTTGAAAGAGATATTTAGTTTAAATGTTATAATTAAACTAATAGTATAAAAAACTCAATGGACATTTTACGGTTTAGGATGTTACAATATTCTGCAAAAGACGTCTTATACAACCCTTTAAAAACTTATTCATATCTTTAATAAATTCAATATGTTATTTCTCGATTTTTTATTATTTTATATGCATCTAATCAATTGATTTTTTTTTTTCATTTTTCTTATTTGTGTACCTATTAACAAAACTAGATAAATTATGACTTATTTGGTAGGTAGAGAGAAATAAAATATAAAAAACAAAAAAATGATAAGTGAAAATATGGAAAAGTTAAAATAAAAAAATATTTGATTTAAGACGAAAAAAAAAGTAGAAAGAAAAAAAAGTGAAAAGAAAAAAAAATGTGAAAAAAAAAGTTGTTAATGCCCCTACTTTCAAAATTATATTTTCTCAAAATCATTTTATGGCAAACAAATAAATTTATTTCTCTCTTCATTCATTCCCATCATTTCATTCCATACGAGTTTTTCTTGCACCCTAATACGTTCTTCATGCAACCTAATAAAATATTTTAATATCACAATTACCTTTATATAAGAATCGGATGACACTCTCTCCGGTTTTTATTTTTGAATCAAAATGATAACTGGACGAAACCTATCCGGTTCTCATGGTCCAAATCAAAAACAGATTAATTTTTTGATTTGGACTATGAGAATTGGATAGATTTTATCCGGTTATCATTTTGATTTGGAAATAAGAACCGGATGACACCTCCAATTGTCACTTGAAAAAAGGATGAGGGTGCCATCTGATTGTCAATTTTTTTTTAAATAACACCCAAATAGAATGTCATTTAATTCTTATATAAGAACAATTATGATATTAAATTTTTTTTATTAGGTGCAGGAAGAACGTATTAGGTACATGAAGAATTCGTCTTCATTCCAACAAAACAATGTCTTAAATACAGACATTCATCCCAAAATAAAATATACTATGATATCCAACGGCTAAGGTTATCTGTAACCACAGCATTAGGATACAAACCCCTCAACCTTAAACTCAGACTCAAACGTGTGGGTGTTTTTTTTTTTTCGCTTACGAAGTGATCTTGTGGAGGGAAAGTATTAAGAATTGAGTTTAGTCTAAAATATGGTATAGGGTTTAGAGAAAGAAGATAGCGTGAGTGAACTCAAGATAGCATACGAGGGAAAGGGAAACGAGTATTTGATTTGCGAATGTGAATGTGATGGCGCAAGTTCTTCTGTATCGCCCTCCTCTGCTACGCTTCATGGCTTCTCGCTTCTTCACCTACTCTTCCTTTCATACGCGTTTGTCTTCTCTCCCTCCTTCTACTCTCACCAAAACCAGGTATGCGTAACTTCACTTTCTGCTTGCCCCTTTTGAAAAAGTTTTCAAATTTTGATAATGGAGGCAGAAGGGTTTATTTGTTTGTCCTTAATCTTTTCCTGGTTATCTCAGGACGAGTGTTCATCTTAGAAAATTTTGGGTTCCCTGTTCGGTTCCTGTTGCGGCTACTCCAAGGGCGTTTATGTCTTCTGTCCCTACCACTGAGGCTTTTCAGAAAAGTGAAAGTTCCACAGCTTATGGTTCTGATCAAATTCAGGTTTTGACGTGTCGATATGGTTGTGCTAAAAAACTACGAGTGATGTGTGAATTAGTTTAGTGTGGAGTTTTATGTTTTTCTTGTTAGTTAGTGCATTAGTATTTGGTTTAGTTAATTGCTTTTTTAAATATGGTTTGGAAGTGGCGTGTTTTTGGCAAAGGATTGTTTGATACTTGCAGGTGCTTGAAGGGTTAGACCCTGTGAGGAAAAGGCCCGGGATGTACATTGGAAGCACTGGCCCTCGAGGGTTGCACCATTTGGTATTGTCTTATTGTTTCATTTTCTGCGGCTGCTATGCTGCTATTTTGTTTTTTGTCTTGAGGTTTCACTGATTGATGAAGAGTTTATGTGGTTTCTTAGGTGTATGAAATTTTGGATAATGCTGTTGATGAAGCTCAAGCTGGGTTTGCTTCCAGGATTGATGTTGTCTTGCTTGCAGATGATTCTGTGAGCATCACGGACAATGGTCGTGGGGTATGCTTTGTTTGCTGTTTAAATTTTCTCGTGGTTGATTGTGCTTTATTTGTATGTATCTTGCTTTGACATTTTTTTTAGTTGGTTCATTTTTGATAACCTAATTAATGTTAATTTGAAGTTTGAACCTTTGTATTTTACATTAAAAATTTAGACACCCCTCTGCCAAAAAAAACCTGAGTTGGGTATGGTATGGTACTATTTTTTTTATGTAACAACTAACTATTTTCTAACTTTCTTAATTTTTGGGGTTAAATATTATATATGACCAACTGCTGGACAGTTGACAATGCTAGCAATGGTTATTTTGTGGAAAAAAAATAGAATTTGTCTTCTATCAAGATTTTAAGCTGTTAACTTTTGTGCTCTTTTGATCAGTGTTTAATGCCATCTTTTACTTTATTTTGACTACTTATACTAATTTATCTCATGGAGTGCAGATTCCTACTGACTTGCATCCAGTTACTAATAAATCTGCCTTGGAGACAGTGTTGACGGTACTATTACACATACTTGAATAAGTCTAGATAATTGCTTCATTATATGCTTTAAACGTTTCAGAAGGTCTATATATTATATGACTCTTTAGATACCATGCAATTCAAATCCAATTGAGTTTGTTTTGCTGTTTTACCTTATCAATTTAATTGTGTTTAGTGTGTAGGGAGATGCATGACTATTTGGAATTTAGCTGAGCTTTTTTATCACAGAAAATTATGTCTATACAAACTTCTAAAAACTGGAAACAAAGTGGCAATAGAAAATGTTCCTATTTTCATTTTTGTTTTGAAAACACCCCCTAAAATTTTCACTTTTGAGAAGGTTGGAACTTGGACTTTATGCTGTAACACCATTTTGCCTCGCCTTTGGAGTATGTAGTATATGTACTTAATCTTTTGGATAACAGTTATTTACACTTTTGAACTTTGCAGGTCTTGCATGCTGGTGGAAAATTTGGTGGTGCCAACAGTGGGTACTCTGTTTCAGGAGGTTTGCACGGTGTTGGTTTGTCTGTTGTTAATGCTTTGTCTGAGGTGTGTTTTCATAATTTTTGTCTTTCTTCTTTTTAGTTGAAACTTTTTCAAGGTTTATACAAATGCATTGGATAAAAAAATTGTAATGGGTACAACTGTTTGTCTCTAATTTCACACATCCACAAATTCTTGTTCATCACATACTTAGATGTTAGCAAATAATGCAATCACTTTTATATTTTTGTTTTTAGTCAGAGATTGCTAGTTATGCTTAGCCAACAATGTTATATAAAGATCTTGTTTACTATTGAACTTCACAGTCACTGGAGATAACAGTTTGGCGTGATGGAATGGAATACACACAAAAATATTCTCGTGGAAAGCCAGTGACAATTCTAAAATGCCTTGTGCTTCCAGATGAAAAGAAAGATCTTCGAGGGACGCGTGTTAGATTTTGGCCCGACAAAGAAGGTTCATATTTTATCATCATGACATTTTTTTCTAGGTTATGTCTTTTTCCCTGCAAATTTTTACGCACAGTACTTTTTTCTAAACATGCAGTCTTCACCACTGCTATTGAGTTTGATTACAACACAATAGCTGGACGGATTAGGGAGTTAGCTTTCCTCAACCCAAAGGTGCAGTTGTTGATTTAGTATTATCCATTCGTGATGTCACATACAACATTCATTATTATTGTTAGAAATGGTCATAAATATTGGTACTTCGTCATAACATTTTATTAGTGTATATTGATTACTTCACGAATGTGTTGATAAGTGACTAAATTTCCTTTAACAACTATAGATATAGAATGTTTTAGATATAAAAATCAATGGTGACCCTTCACCTAGTAACTTAAGTTTTCAGAGAGTTAGTAATATGGTATTAGAATCCCTGTGACCAAGTGGTTAATAAAAGTTGAGAGAGTCAGTGCATTTTTTATGCTTTAGGTCCAAGAGTAATTGTGTGAGTGGGAGTGTTGCATATAAAAAACTATTCGTCGGCCTTCATCTAATATTTTAAGCTTCTGGGACTGTTGATGATTGATATTCTTGTTTTGGAATGGTGTTTAAGGATGGAAATTTGGATACAAAAGGTATTAACTGCTTGAACGGTGGTTGGTCCCTTGGTGGAACCACATATTTTCTGTTTTGTTGTAAACCAATGACATCATTTAGATCAACTTCAGAGGAAGTGCTGGAATTTCTGAAGCTCAATTAAACCCTGAATATAGCACAAGAGGAGGAACATTATCACTCACTAAAAAGGGGCTTAAATATTTGCCTATTGTATGTAAAAGGAAAGCAGGCAATTACGTAAATTGACTGAGAATTATAAGGTGGCAACAGAGAAAAAAATTGTTTGAATGATGGCAGTATAATACCATAGTTCCTCGTTGTCATGTAACCAATTTGAATGAGATTATAAACGATGTTTTCAGTATAAAAGTATTATCTGAATTTAGCTAAAAGACTTGGTTTGTATTATGTTCCATATTCATTTTTTTTGCACTGTGATATTTGTTATTTAGACTACGTAGCATTCATTCCTTGATAATATTAAATTGGGTTCTGGAGATAAAAGTTATACAAAAAGCTAACTTAATAATTATTAATTTGATGTACTTGGAATCAACAAATCTTATTGAGTTTCCAGAAATTTCAGTTTTTTATGCATAACTTACAGAAATTTTTAATTGATTCATGGGACTGGGTTTTAGATTTATTATCTGTTTTCATTATCTTAAACACAGTGAAGCACTGTAGATATTTATGAGTTACCTTTGTTTTAAATTAAAACACTTTTTTTTTCCTCCCCCACAACTTAGCATATGGCCCAACTAATTTGTTTTATTTTGAATGAAAGAATAGAAACATCATTTTATATGTTACTGAGTTTGGACAGAGTTATGAAAAATTCTAGCACTTGCACAACAATTTTCTGATAAACAAATCGTATACTCATTTTTTTTAAATTAATAAGATGAAGTCTAGCTCATCAGTTCTAATCTAATTTCTTGTTCTACTCCTCTAAGAGAATAGAGGGTCAAGCTCAATCTATTTGGTGTCAACAGAAATCTAACCCTTCATATCCTTTGATACGTGATCTTTAATGCTCGGCTATGCTTTGAATATGCAAGTAATATTAATTGGTTTTCCTAGTGGCTTAAGTGGGAAGAATGCATCGTCCCTCATTAAGCCATCTATAAATGAAAGTGTTCTAGAAGAGCATTTATATATTTACCTTGTGTCTCATGATGGGTTTTCTTGTTCTTTGCAGCTTACAATCACACTTTTGAAAGAGGATACTGATCCAGATAAAGCTCAATATAACAAATATTTCTATGCTGGGGGGTTGGTTGAATATGTGAAATGGCTCAATGGAGATAAGGTCTAATGCTTGTAATTTATGGTTAATGACATTTGTTTTTTTTTTTGTTTTTTCTTTGTGGTGGTTTGCTTAGGTAGGATATCTTATCCTTAGTTCTACTTTCTCCAATTATAAATTAAGTCTCTGTTATACTTGTGTTGCATCACATAATATTATATGTTTCTATAAAATATCTATCATACTCTATATAATATTTACCTTACAATTCTTTTAAGTTAATATCTGTGAACACTTGCTCGCATGGCATTTGAGATAAAAAAAGTTTGAATGGTACCATCTGGATTCCGATTTGTATGATAAATTCTGTAAGTTGTATTACTCACTACAATTTTTGAGTAATGCTACTGACACAACCAGTTGAATCACCATTGAACTCACCCTGTACACCAGGGTCATTATATCTCTGTTTTGTCAGGCTGAGTATGACCCATGCAGGATGGCACAATGCTACCACAGGGGTGTGTTAGTATGTCACTGTCAATTATGTGGGTCTATTTAGTTTTCTTTACATGCTGTATGAGCATTTATAAATATGTCTTGATGTCTGCTAACCAGGTCACAAGAATAATGAAATAGGCCAAGTAGTGAGCGCTGGAAATAAGGCAAAGCTGTTACAGTTGTAGTTAGTTACAGAATTGGTTGGGTAGTTGACTTAAATAGGAGGGAAGAAGATTGAAAGAGATTTGTTGGTTTTGGAGAACAGATCATTAGCTCAGCTGTGAAAGGCGCAACCCTTTTTGAAGGGGAAAGACTTGAAGTAGAACAGAACATTTTGAAATCATTCTTTATTCTATTTCCATTCTGGGTTTGTAACAATATTTCTTTTAATTGGAGTATCTTTGTCTACATTTGGATGTGTTCTCATTGATTGTAACTAGTGTTCTTGTTGTTTCTTACGAAGATGGCTTAGTATTGCTACCTGATTTCATCAGTCTTGATTTCCTATATTAAAAACATGTCTCATTGTTTTAATTTGTTCCTTTTAATGGAAAAACTAACTACTTATTATGCAATATATTTGATCTGGATCTGGATCTGGATTTGATGTTTTCAGTAGCTGTAAAATGGTTACTGACTAGTGACCCTCTGTTCCAGAAAACTCTTCATGATGTTCTGAGTTTTAGAAAAGAAACTGATGGCATCACAGTTGATGTAGCTTTTCAATGGTAAGCCTTCCAACTCCATTGATAGCAGAGTTAGCTAGATACATTTCATCTAGTGTGTCAGGATTCATTTGTCTGTATTTGGCACTTGACTGCTATGGATTAGGAGTTAATTTGTGAATTTAGGGTTAGCCTTTTATATCTTGTAGAAATAGAAGCTCAAAATGAATGATGGAATTTTCTGTATAATATGGTTGACTATTATTTGTAATTCCTTTTTAGCATATGTGATTGAATTAATTTCTTCTTTGCTAGGTGTGAAGATGCATATTCAGATACAATACTGGGATATGCTAATAGTATACGCACTATTGATGGTGGCACTCATATTGAGGCCATGAAGGCTTCTATAACAAGAACGTTGAATGGTCTAGGAAAGAAGTCAAAAGTTATTAAGGTATTGCTCAGCTGCTATTTCTTTTTTCATTTATTGTCCCTGTTGTCAATTTATGCCTGGCTACTTCCCTGAAATATGAAACTCCTGGTCTAGAATTTGTAACTTTGATAATCTCTCTGACAATACCTACTGATACTTTAACTGCATTGTTTTACTCTTGACCTTGGGTGCACTACAGTAACTAATCTCTCAATAGGCCAAACAACTTTCCCTATTATATAATGTATGCTTACCAAAACTGAAACTTCTATACATGTTGACATGTTCTATTAAACATGGTAACTGTAAAATAGCAAATGCCTACCTTTGTCTGAAATTGATCATGGATTATTTTATGAGTAGTTCACAAAGTGGATTCTTTTCATTGTTAAATAGCGTTTTCTGTTCTTTGCAGGATAAGGATATTACTTTAAGTGGCGAGCATGTTAGAGAGGGTCTAACATGTGTTGTCTCAGTCAAGGTCCCAAACCCTGAGTTTGAAGGACAAACAAAGGTATTACCTATTTTATATTAGTTTGATGGAATGCTTATATTCTCTCTTTCAGGTCTACTGGAATATTGGAGTTTTCAGAATCTTATATTTTTTTTCTTGCATTCCATGGTACTGCTTCAAGTTTTTTTCATACCATTCTCTTTTATGTGAGAAGACCAGGTTAGGAAATCCAGAGGTGCGAAAAGTGGTTGATCAAGCTATTCATGACTATCTTACTGAGTATTTAGAATTGCATCCCGATGTGCTTGATTCAATACTTTCTAAAGCTCTTAATGCTTTTAAGGTAATAATCTATTTTTGAGTTTACAGTTTTGTATTTTAAATCTAGTGCTCCTGATAGGAGGTTAGGCTTAACCAAAAGCTTCATCTTGTGAATTTATTGTCTAATTAGGCAGCTCTGGCAGCAAAAAGAGCAAGAGAATTGGTTAGACAAAAGAGTGTATTGAGATCTTCATCTCTTCCGGGAAAACTAGCTGATTGTTCATCTTCAAATCCTGAAGAATGTGGTATGATGCTTTTTAATTTTGTGGAACTTATTTTACTTACCATTTGAACCGTAGTTTTGTGACGGACCTAGCGTTATTACTTTAATTTCACATATCATAACTCTTAGAATATGAATTTGTCGAGGTCTCACATCGAATAAAACTTATAATTATGAAGGCTTGGAAACTCTTTATCCCATGAGATAGCTCAAGAAGTTAATTTAGACCCAACCCAAATTTCAGATGGTGTTATTAAAGCCTGTTGTAAAAAATAGTCAACTAACTGTCGAAAAATCTATTTGGTGGCTTTCACCGTAAATGTAAAAAAAGAACGTTTTGATATTATGTCCCAAAAATCTTTGTTTAAGTGTATTTCTTTCGGCTTTTGACCTGACTTTCAGTCTTGCCACCTAATTTAGGGATTTCAAAAGTATGGCCTTTCCAGTTATTGTTCAATATATTTCAATTTTTAAGGCTGTAAGTTGATTCCCTTGGGCAATTATATGCAGCTTGGTTTGTAATGGTGTTTAGTTTATGATGTTATGTGGCAGTTTTGTCCCAATTTTAGAGATAATATTTTGTTTGCTGTCCTTTGGTGATGTTTTGAATGATTTGATTCATGTTTAGTCAATAATTTTTACTTTAAAACAATTGTTCTTACTAGACATGACTATTTGCTCAAATATTCACATCAGTATTGTTAGAGTAGGAAACAGAGGAATGGACTGAAACTGTGTTTGAGTACGTAGTGGATGCGAGTTTCTGTAGACTTGTTACATTAATTACACATAAATACAGGATATTCTGTTTCCTCTAAATCAAAGATTATATATACTTATAATCCACTAGTAGTACAATAAATACGGAATATATTTTGATTTTCAATACTCCTCCTTAAGCTAGATCGTATAATGCCCAAATGTGGATTGCCTACCATTGGGTAAACTGACCCAATTGACATATGGTCACCAACTATCTTAGCTCGTCTCCTGTCTTCATAACGAGGCCACTCTTACTGTATTTTAGTATCTGAATTACTGCATCCCAATGTCCTAGTGGGAATTCAATGACTGTCTCACTACTACACATTGTAGATCTAGATATTGACTCAGATAGTTCAACTTTCAATCCAAGCTCTGTAATCTCCTTTTAGGAAAAATCCAAGCTTAATAAGGTCTATAGTTTGGAATTGGTGTTAAAGGTACTCTATCATGTTAAGAATGGCAACAGGTCATTGGTGATAATATGTGTAAAGGGGTCGTACAACCAGAGGCTCTGTTGGGGGAACATCTAGGTGCTGATCTTGAGAAACATGTTTAAGTGAGACTAGATCAGGGATATCAGGAGGGACAAAACTTCACATGTCAGAAGGAGAGGAAGCAGACTCAAAAGGAGGGAAACAATGATATGCTGATAACCTTTCTACTATCAATGATATCCTAGGAAGAGATATTTTGTGGACTATGGTGAGAGTTTGTCAAGCTAAAGCCAAATTGTGAACAAAACATGTGGAGCCAAAGACAGAAGGAGAAAGTGTATCAAATGGTGAATGAGGAGCGTAATCATTTGGTACAGAGGATGGCATGTGATTGATGAAGTAGTTCACTGAGAGGACAACACCATCCAATAAGTGTCGGGGTAGTTTACTGGGAGGACAACACCACCCTATAAGTTTGCTGGGAGGACAACACCCTAGAAGAGTTTGAATGGTTTCAGTGAGATACTTGTTTTTTTGCTTAGCCGCCTTGTTTTGTTGAACCCTAAACCCTATAAGTTTGCTGGGCGGACAACACCCTATAAGAGTTTGAATGGTTTCAGTGAGATACTTGTATTTTTGCTTAGCCGCCTTGTTTTGTTGGAAGTATGTGGGCACAGGATATTTGATGAAGAATGCCTTTCGAAGTCATAAATTGTTGACACAAATGATTCACTTGCATCTTCCTTGTGAAGAGACTGTATACGGATACCAAACTGAGTGTTTATTTCATGATAGAACTTCTTAAGAAGGGAAAAAAACCCAACCTTTTCATGAAAGATAATTGTGTATAATTCAAAAAAGCATCAATGGGTGTGGCAAAATATTTAAACTGAACTAGGTGGGTGGCTGTTGGAACGTTGCCAGAAGAGTCGCTGCAGTTGCAGCGGTGGTCAATAAACCTTGCCAAAAAAGAGACTTACTACATTATTATAGATAATTAGAGGATATTCTCTCTAATCAAAGATTATATGTCTGTACACTGCTATTATTGCAATAAATACAGAATATTGTATTCTGATTTTTTACAAGTTTTTTGTATGTAGAGCTGATTCATGTCAAATTAGCTGATATCTTATTTGTAAATCCTTTGATGAGGTGGCAATGTGCTTTGAATTGAACGTTCTTTGCCATCATATTGCAGAAATCTTTATAGTTGAAGGTGATTCAGCTGGAGGAAGTGCTAAGCAAGGGCGTGACAGGCGCTTCCAGGTAAAATATGCATGCTTTCATTAAAAAAAATCATATAATCGTAAGTGTTAAAAATCACTTGAATCCTGTTTACTGACATGTGGAGCACTTTGTTAGATTGGTCTTCATTGTGTATAAAAGAATTATTTTGAGTTATTTAAGTGCATCTATTTATCAGAACATATTTGATGCAGGCCATTCTCCCGTTGAGGGGTAAGATTCTGAATATTGAAAGGAGGGATGAAGCAGCAATGTACAAAAATGAAGAGATCCAAAATTTAATTCTGGGTCTAGGTCTCGGTGTGAAGGTTAAAATACTTCCTGTTTCATTAATTTGCTATTAATGAGGGAGTTAAAGCACAAAAATGAACTGATAAAAAACACAAACGAATAAAAATACACGATTAAACGTTCTGAAAAACTGGCCACAGAGAACTGTCAATAAATTATAAAATATTACTAAATTGCGATCTCTTCAATTGCTAAATTGTTAGTTGTCTTGGTGATTTTCTTATATTGAAACTGAAGTAATCGCCAGTGATATATGATCCAAAGTCTAGTGAAAGAATAACTAGCATACGACTTGCATGAAATTCAAATTTTAGTAAATGCAATCTTTAAATGGTTGAGATTTCCAAATGGAGTTCAACAAAAGAACCAAGTTAACAACAATTAATGTGATTTTAAAAGTGAATTTAGAGTCAAAAAATAGTAATGCGAAGGTGAGGGGAAAGAGAATATGGTAATTAGGGAAGACAACAAAAGCATTTGGTATTGCTGTCTTGTTTACAAAGGGAACCCAAAGTTATCTTGATTCCTGAATAGGTTGGGAAGTTAGAATTATCATTGAGTTCCAAAATTGAACTGGAAAATTCAACTTTAATAACATGATAACCAACTTTAATAGCATGATAACCAACTGTAATAGCATGATAACCAAGTTATTCGTGATATTTTATTTCCTACATAAACCCTCCATCTCCTGTGCCAGAATTCTTTGCTCTTAACAACTATTATTTAGTAATTTAGTTAAGCATTTTCTTTTTTCATTTCAGGGAGAGGATTTTAAAAAGGATGCACTCCGGTATCATAAGATTATTATTTTGACCGATGCTGATGTGGATGGTGCTCACATCCGGACTTTGCTACTGACATTTTTCTTCAGATATCAGGTATAGTATACAGGAAATACTGGTACAATCTACTCGTAATGGAAGATGAAAACCAAGCTAGCTCCTATAAGAATATAAATCAAAATAAATGATAAAATTTGATGCAGTGGTTCTATCTTGCAGAAAGCTTTGTTTGACGAAGGCTGTATTTATGTTGGTGTTCCACCATTGTACAAGGTTTGCCTAAAAGTTTTGCTTATGGAATAATATCTATCAGATGGAATCATACTAACTTCTTACTGGAATAACCAGGTTGTCAGGGGAAAACATGTGCACTATTGCTATGATGATGCCGACCTTAAAAAGCTTCAAAGAACATTCCCTGCTAATGCATCATACAACTTGCAAAGGTTCAAAGGTATGATTCAAAGTTATTTTGTTTTTACGCTGCTTGCATTAGAATTATTTGTAGGCTTGTATTACAATTTTTGTCAAAATAATTTTTTTCATGCGATATTAGCTTATTTAATAGTAAGGGTTGATATTGTTTGAAAACTGCTATTCATCATGAAGTGGGTCAAGTGAATTTAACTACCAAGGGGAAAATGTATTTGGCAAATATTGGTGGTAAAAAAAATTGATTTGAAAATAATTGTAAGTGTCATCTTAAACTACCTGTCTCCCACCTCAAATTTGTGAAACTTGAAAAGTATTTGTAGAAATTAATATTTTCTTCATGTCGTTAAGGTCCCCCCACCCTAAAGTCCATTCAAGCTTTAGTTGAACCATTTCATAGGGAATGCTTGTGAAATATCTGCTCCATACATAATCATACAAAAGAAGAGCAATATGACCGTATGTCAATACTTGGGGGTTTAGTTGATCACGTATGCGCAGTTTGATAGAGAGAGAAAAAATGGAGGGAATGGGGGTGGGGGCAAGAAAGGAAGAGAAAAAAGTGAAGTAAAAGTTGTTTGGTGGGAGGGAAATGAAGAAAATATACTTTTAGAATATTATTTTCAATTTATTTTATATTTTATTATTTTTTGACAAAAAGTTAACAAAAAAAAGGTACTGCATATTCCGTGTAGAGTCAACAATTATGCTGTTGTTTTGTTTTGTAACTATAAAACATTATAAAACCCAACATAATTATGTAATAATCAGTTGTATTTTGGTTTGTAACTCCTTCAATGCATTTCGCACATTTTATGCAGAAATACTCCTGTGGGTCCCCCTCTTCCCTTTCTACACTTTTCTTCCTCATCCTCTTTCTTGCGTTCCAAACTCTGATAATGGTTCTCTTTGGCATCAGTGATGTGTCTTATAGACCCTTGTAGTGAACAATATATTGGTTGAAGAAAGTAAGTTTTATGTTTAAGAGTCTATGGTATTGAAAATGATTTGTTTCTCTTAGTTTATGACTTCTACCTGTTTATTCTGAGGTTCATTTGTCTCCCCAATGCTGAGTGGTTTTTATTTTTGCTCTAGGGGCTAATAATTTACAATGTTCTCTTGATTTCTATCCAGGGTTGGGAGAGATGATGCCTTTACAACTATGGGAAACAACCATGGATCCAGAACGGAGGTTACTGAAGCAATTAAAAGTTGAGGATGCAGCAGAAGCAAATGTTGTTTTTTCCTCTCTTATGGGTACTCAGGTAATGTGACAATGGCTACCTATTTTGTGAATTTTTTACCTGAGTATATTTGTTTCTATATATTCCTCTTGATACATTGAAATTTAAGAAAACTAGGGAGAACCAAATTTGACAAATAGCTTATGATTTCAAATTTTCAATACATGTTTTAATTAAAAAAATGGGGAAATCATCCGGCATTTCATATTTTAATCTATTATGCAATAACCTCTGAAATTACCATAATTTTTGCATTCAAGAGGCTAGTTCCTTCATCCCAGGCAATGCAGAAGTCAAGGTGGAATTTCGGGCTAGTATGATGAAAGTTTATACAAATAAACCTGATATAATAAATTTAGGATGACTGATAAAATAAACTTGGATTTTAGTTACACAAGTTGGTGTTGATCGTTGACCTTTTTCTGATAAGAGCATTTGACTATCTTTTGCCTGGGCAATAGTAACTAAGAGTTGCGTCAGTTTCATGACATGCTTATTTGTTCATTGTTATATAATCCGTTCTTTGGTTATCTACTATGAAATTGGCCTTATCTATGAATTGCACGCGTTAGGTATATAATAAATTATACAGTTTTTAGTAAAAATATTCTTGTACACATTGGTCTGAGTAGCTATTGTTGTTACATAATAGAATTTTAATTATAATTTGTATCAGGTGGATACTCGGAAGGAGCTCATACGAAATTCTGCAAGCATGATTGATCTTCATCAGCTAGATATTTGATAGTGTAGCTAGTGGAGAAAGGAATGGCTTCCGTATTAGCCATGCACTACAATATAAAGAACAATTTTTTCTATATGCCCTGGAATGTGGAGAAGTCTGAAATGAAGAGCCTCCTGTTTTCTGGTTACAAATTGATGTCATTTTTAGTTTCTGGGAAAGTATTTGGGAGGCATGTTGGAGGTTCTAATTTTATTGTTAAAAATTTGTCAAGTGCATATAATTTTTCCCCACATATGCATGATCCCAAATTTTGTAATTGTACGTTTAATCATATTCATGTACTTCAGATGTTAACCTTCACAAGTTGAGTGCTAACCTCGTGTTTGATCCTGCATTAATATGCAAAGTTAAATTGAAAGTTTTTCTACCTAATAGGTTTGAACGGTGAATGACTGAATGAAACATTTGCATGAGACAACTTTAAGAAACATGGCAAAGGCTATATGCGTACTGTTATTTAAAGATGTCATTTTGATAGCAATGGTGAGTTTTTTGACGGTTAGTATAGTTAATTTTCTGTAATATTGCTGACAAAATCCGAGAATATTTTATATTTATAACATGGCGAAATAAATTATATATTAAATGTTAGGAGGAGCAAATCTTCGAGTTACATTTATGGTTTGGCTAAAAGTGAGTTGTGTGCAATTTCACCCTTAATACCAAAGAGCATTTTTACAGAAATATACTTTGCTTGCATACCACTAAACGTTATATGTTGTCACTAATGTGAAAATAAGATGGTCTTTGTAATTAAAGAAAGAAACTAAAAACAAAAGGAACAAGTAAACGACTGGTTATAAGTCCATGTTCTGTTAGATTATATATATATATATGTCTCTACACAATTTACACTATTTATTAGTGTTAATCACTGTAGATATAATTTTTAAAGGTACTGTTACAAAAATAAATAATTTGGTCATGCATTGCAATTATTTAGATGTTTTAATATATTATAATTTCGTATTACTTTTAAAAAACTGAGATAATGTTTTCTATATCATTGATTAGTTGCACGAGTCTGCCAAATTTTCTCAACAGAGTATAGAAGTTTGTATGATTGTAGAACGAAAGCGATTTCAAAAAATAGATTTCATTGTTTTTGTCGAACTAACCTTTTAGTAGGAATCTAAAAGGAATATGCCAGAAAATGGCACCAAACCAGACAAATATTTCTGACATGGCACCGAAGAGAGTTTAAGAGAATATGCCACTACAGTATTCGATTATAACAACCTTATTGAATAAGCAACCTTAACTCATGAATGTTGAGAGAACATTCAGATGACTCTTTTGCTTCCTCGTGGAACTGAGAGGAAACTCATTTGCAAGTTCACGCGTGCATACAACCATTTGTGAAAATTGAAGGTTTTTGCATGTGATGTAAAGTATATTGATAAAAAATGGGGTTGCATCCTTTTTTCAGTGAATGATGAATACCATTTTGATTAGTTTCTTGTGATTAAGTGGTAGAAGTTTTGTGCACTGTTGTCATGATATTGTCCCAACTCTTCTAAGTTCCTGGGTATGTATTCAATCACTCTTGATCATTGCGTGGTGGATGTGTTGAAATTTGTTTATTTGATGGCTAACAAGTCCATCCAACATAAAAGGCAAGCTGTTTTGATTGTTTTCATCATCGTTGGGAAAGTTGTCTGTGATAATTTTTGCATGCATGCTGTTGTCTATATGTAAATTTAGGACGATTCATGTTCTGACATGAAATTCAACGTGATCAGGATGGATTTCCAATGATCAAGAAGGATGTGGTGGTAGTGTAATCAAGAAACCCAACATTCATTGCTTGCTACAGAAGATAGAATTTTAGTACTTTACTTTGAAATGTTCAACAGTTAGCACCTATTAAAGTTTTCAGAAATTCAGATGTTAAACTTGACTTAGGTCTCATTAAGTTTCTTCCAAGCTTTGTTTTCTTGTTTATCAGCTATTATAACTGGTTGCGAGATAGAAAGCTCAGGTTCCGGTTGTCTACGTAGAAATTATTGCTTTTTCATTGTCCCAGAAAAAATGCTTACATGAGAGGTCATGATAAATTCTGGAAGTTTTATTTCTGAGTTCTTATTATAGAATGGACATAACAAGTATTTCCAACCAAAAATGTTCCTGACTTATGTAGTCATTTGCAAGAAGCATATTTAGATATGTGCCTGAACTAGAATCGCAGGTGTGCAGAAACTACGTAGGAAACAATATAATCTCATTGGGAAAGCTGCGCAGATATGAGGTTAGGAGGAAGTAGGTTGTGGGGACAGACGTCTTCCTTCCAACTACGCTTCAAATTATTCTTGTTGTTTGTGTTTATAGAACATGTTTGATTTCCCATGCAGCACTAATGTGTCATTTTCCTAATGTTTTATTTCAATTGTAGAGCTATTTGCTGGAAATGAATGTGGAAGTTGTACTAACAAACTAATGAGCTTATGTTCTATATTATGAAGCTTAATGAGTGTAATATAAGAGATTCAGATCCTTTTAACTGTTTCTTTACACTAGCTTTGATTGCAATGATACAAATACACAACTGATCTAATTCAGCGGCATGAATTGATAAGTAACTTACATGCTATGTTACATATCTAAGATTCATCCATCTTCAATGAATGCTTTGTTAAAGAATGCCTAAACTTTTTAGGTTATTCAAAAAGGTTTCTCCAATGAGAGAGCCAAGTTTAACAAATACAGCAGGGTATCCTATTGGAGCTTGTACCCATTCTTCACTTCCTTGTTTGGAAAATACTTTTCCTGTCCAGATATGAACCCAACTGCTACTCTCCCCCAATGGAAAATAAGCTTTAACCTTTTTCTTTCCTTTGTCAAGGACAGGCACCACTAGGAACTCAGAACCAACCAAGAACTGCTGATAACTCAAATGTTGCACGCGTTCATCATTTGGATAATGAAGAAACAGATGGCGGCATACAGGCAATCCTTTCTGAGCAGCTGCCTGCTTAGAAAATAAAATGGAAAGGAACGTTTAAATGCCTAATGGTTTATATATAGTTAATTAGTTTATATAGATAGATTTTGTGATCACCTTCACAAGCTGAATTCGATAAAATTTCCATGCTTTGTATACTTTTGCAAAACGTGCAAAGTGTGCCATTGTTTGCTGGTTTGAGTAAAACTGGCTGTTGCATGATGGTTTGTTTCCCTGCATACAGTTCAAGCATCAGTGATTCATTGCTAGTGCATACTTTATATGACAGAAATTTATTGAATAAGGTTACCTCTTTGGCTATATGATTATATCCTTATTAATTCAGATGGCAGTATTTCTTGAATTAACACTTTACATTAGTATATCAGCTAAGTTGCTTCACTCCACATGGTGAATGCCACTATTTTTTTAGTAAATTTTAAGGATCCGAGAGAAAGAGAAGTTAGAAAACATTGGTGGTAGAGTAACCATATTTACTTTGAAGGGTGAAGCTCCCTTTCTTAAGCAATGTAAACACTATAATGTCAAAGAATAAAAACTTCCATTGATTAACCAAATTCTTGCTGTGATAAATGTATCCTTGCTAAGTACTTCTACAATGATTATAAAGATAGAAGAAGTATAATCATGATAAAGGGGTGTGTCTGATGCAGGTATTTTACTTACTTCATGGGTACGGAAGACTATGGTAAAAGAATTTAGCTCCATCCACCGCAAAAGCAATTCTTCACTTCTATTATATTTAACTATAGGCAAGTTTACTGTACAGTATCCTCCAATGTCACTGTGATTAAAGGCATAGCCAGAAATTCCACTGCTCAGTAGGCCAACAACAGAACTCTTTATTCCATCATTTCTTTGCCAACTGACCATTTGGTCTCCTTCCCAAAATAGCATCCCCCACTTGGGGCTATCTCTAAAACCAGCTCTCATGAAGAAAACCAAACCCTCTTCTTGGTCTTTCTTCACCTTGTCCAAGGATTTACTTTTCCATTCTTCTACAATCTCTCTGTTAATTTTGGCCCATAGTTCCGGGTATCTGTTATGAGCTGAAATAGGATCTTCACCTGAAACGTAGAGTGAATCTTCTTAGTAATAATCACATGCTCATACATTCAGTCTAGTTATGTTCTCTCATTTATACTTTGGTTAGGAGGTTGGATGATAAGAAAATGTTCAGAAAATTATCCTGGAAAAATGTTTTGGCAGAGGATAAAAGATATGCTTTGTAACCAATAGCTTTCTTACTATAATCTATTTTTCTTTGTGTTTTACAATCAACTGCCATAAGAAAGTCCTGGTGAAGCAGGTCAGAATTTTACACTGAGCAAAAGTGTAGGGAGAAACAAAGATACGTGAGTGCAAACCTGAATATAGAACAGCATCAACAGGAAGGCCTTCACCAAAATCAGCCATCCATCCTCTAACTCCATCATCCACCATGTCTCCAAGAATCTGCTTGAACCAAGCTGCAGATTTTGGATGCGTCAGATCTAGCATTCCTACATCAAAAGCCGTGTTTGGAACCATGTATGGATTTCCACTGCTGTCTTTTACCAATATGTCCAACTGTTTTGCCTCCTCAAAGAGGTTTCTCCTTTTGTTTTGTTTCTCATCAACCTATACGATTAGACAAAGAAAAAAAGGTTTATAGTAGTGACATATCTCAATTTACCTAAACTAGCCACATGTCTCATCTTACCAATGGCATTTAGCAAAATGAAATTATGATAGCAAAGCAAGAGACCAATCATGAATTACTTTCATTAATGCTAAAATGCAGTTTATTGAAGAAAACAAGTTAGTGACTAAAATATTTATACTTAAGTGATTCAAAGGAAGTATTACCGGAGCCAGACAGGGATTGCAATATGTCATAACTTTTATATTCTGAGAGCTAAGATCTTCAATAAGTTCCTTCCATCCCCAATACCTTTGCGAATCCACTTCCCAATTCCACCAGAGCTGTGAACCAATCAATGTTTTTCTCTGACCTACCCAATCCTGCGTAGTTGCCACAAGTAATCAACATAAATTAAAAAATATCAAAGAGTTGTAATGGTTTCAAGTTTGTGAGTGTGAGTGCACAAGCCAAGTTGTGGGAACTAAGTTGATTTCCAGTAGTTACCAGGAGTGTTAGAAATCTGTGTATATAACATCAGCCAAACAAAATATACCACTTAAATTATGGTATATGCTCAGTTTAAACCAAGAAAAAAGGTTTGTCTATAGAAGCAAACTGAACTGTGACTTACATGTTTGCTGAAACTGCAGAGATCCAAAGAGTATATATGACTTTGAAGTACTTTTGTTTTTCCTTTCTTTTAAATGTAGGGTTGAGGGAATACCTGCAACCAAAATGCCGAGACAGGAACATCATAAGCCCTTAGTTCATCCCAGATATGACGTACAGCATCTGTACCACCTTGCATTCCAACTATAGCACCAGATATAATCCATTCAGGAAGCTCAGGTAGCCTTCCAATGCGTTCTGTGAAACGTTCAATCAGTTCACAAGGTGAGTTTCCATGCAATATCCGCCCTTCTGCTGAGTTTCCATGTATCTGCAAGCTCCACGGTACATTTGAGTCATGATTTCATAACATTATAATAATTCAGAGTGTTCTAAAATGTTGAAGTCCGACCCATAATGCATTATTTATTTCTTGATGCACAGTTATCATTCATAGTTTAATTTCCTTTAGATGTTGTAAATTTGACCACATTCTTCATGTGATACAAATATTTACCACAATACTATTTTACTTTATTTTCAAAAAGAACCATTCATCCTAATGCAGTGCTCAACATTTTCCAATATTTACTGCACAATTTCAGAATTTCTTTGCATTAATTACTCTAATTCTGAACAGTTTTTTTCATGTAGATCAGTCCGGTAAACATACATACTTGAACCATATCTCTCAATTTTTTGTAACCATACCTGTATCTGTACTCTGTCAAGTCTAGTAAGATCGAAAACACTATAATCATATCCTTCAAGGCAGACAGATCTCATTCTTGACGTTATGTAGAACGGAGAAGGAGCATAAGTTGTACTCCAATCACCTCCTGCCCTGCCAATAACAACAAAATGTCATCATTCACCATATTTTCAATAATATATATATATATATATATGTGTGTGTGTGTGTGTATGAGTGTATGTATGTATATATTTATATGTATGTATGACTTACTGCTTATGAAGGTGTACATTACACTACCTGTAACTAATCAAGTTAGCAGCCAGGGTTATGGGTTGATCTCCTCTTCCAATACCCTGTTCTTGAACAAATATGGGCACCCTTTTGCCTTTGAAGTTCATGTGCGAAAACTGCTCCCCAAAGCCATAAAACCTCTCATTCTCATCACTTGCATATGTCAACCACACTCTATTGAACTCTTCTGGTTTTGGGGTATTCAAGTCTCCTATCTCTTCTTCCACTGAAGAGACTGGCACAAACCCTCTTGGCCTAGAAAGGTACCAACACCAACCCAGTCTCTTTTTCTTATTACTCCGCCTCCTCTTGAAGCCCTGGTACCCTCTTGAAACTGTTTCAGAGACTTGGTTGCCGGAGGTGAAGCTAGGCTTCTCAATCTTCACTTGAAACCCAACCTCATGGTTGGTTTTCTGATTGAACAAAACCCAATACCTTGCATACACAGAAGGTCCTTTTGCCTCAAACTGCACAGTTGCTTGAATGCCATGCTTTTGAAACCTTTTACTCTTCTTAGTCATATTGAAAAGTCTTCCTGTGATCATCAAAGTAGGAAGCTGAATCTCTTGTGCATCAGTTTTCTTTTCCAACCTTCCATACACAGAAGGAGAATCTGGCACTTCACATTCCAAATGATGATCAAAATGACTATTGATCACCCCAATATCCTGAATCATCCTAATATCCTCAATGGTTTGGTGATTGCAAAGGATATGAACATTTTTGTCTTTGACAAGAAAGGATCCTCTACTTTCTTCCAATTCTGTGTCAACCAGTGCAGCTGAGACAAAAGCCTGTCCGGGGATAGTAGACCAAATGGGTCTGGTTTGTTGAGAAAGGTGCGAAATTGAGAGGTGCCCTCCATTGTCCGAGGTCCAAGAAAGCTGAAAATCAGTGCCAATTGAGAAGGTCTGCTCCGAAGGAACTCTTTTGGAATTGAAGAAGAGGGAACCTTGGACATAAGGAATGGTGGTTGAAACTGAAAAAGGGAAAGGGTTGTTGAAATGCTTATGGTGCTTCTTGGTAATCTTAAGAATTGCCATGGCAGAAAATTTGAAACTGAAAGTTTAATACAAGGTTGGTTGAAAGTGAAACCTTAAAATATGAGTTCTTGGGATACCTTTGAAGCTTTGTACAGAGTTTGTTTCTTTGACGCATTTGAAAGAGAGGTAAAGTATTTTGGCGTGTTCTGTACAAAAAACGGTCTTTGGTATGAAACTCAGTTTGACTTTACTTGAATTACATAACAGGACACAATACTTCGAGCAACCAAAATTGTTTGGTTTCAGGAGAAATCACGATTCATTTCCTTCTTTTCCATCTAGTTTTGGTGCTTTGAATTTGTATTTTTTTTGTATGGTGATTCGTTGTTAAATTATTACCAAGAAATGATTTGTCAGTTCATGATAAAAGTAGGTGGCCTTAACTTTTCTGGGAACATCACACTTGGTTGTTTTCCTTAATCACAAATAATTTTCAAGTTAATTATTATCCCAAACTCTTTTCGTGCATATTTCATATCTTAATTTGTGTTTTTAACCCGTCAAAACCATGAAAAGTTTGGATAATTGGAGATATTTGAGTGACATTTGATGTATATTCTTTTATACCAATATTAAAAGGAAAAATGAACTTTTAATTTTTTATATCTTCCACTAAACGTGATTGATAAATACGATTTTTAAACTTTAAAATACAGCACAATTCGGAATTAAAATTAAATCTACGTATCTTTTTTAAGTTTCAAGATCAAGATAGAAATACATTGATATAAAAATACAAAAATTAAAAATATAAGAATAAAAAAGAAAAAAAATTAAAAATAAATAGAAATATGTGTGTTTTAGATTAAAAGAAAAATAATAAGAATGAAAAAAAAATTATAGAAATTTTTGAACGATATGATTTGTTTGATTAAATTATTATTGTAAATATGATATTTTATTACTTTTATTGTTATAGTTTTTAGTTGTATTACTATTATTTTTATTATTATTATTTATAATTATATTAATTTTTTAATATTTTAATAATATATTATATAATTAATTATATTTATTTCATTATAATACAAATATAAATATTAATAAATTTATAATTAAAATTAATTATATAAAAAATAGAATATATATATATATATATATATATATTTAATATAATAATTATATTTGTAAATATAATAAAATATTTATTATGTAATAAGTATTTTATTATATTTACCACAACTTTCGAATCTGGCGAAGAAAGAGCGTCTTAAATTTTTTTTATCGTTTTCTAATTTTAATTATTATTTTTATTTGTTGACTGTTCTTTCCTGTTTTTCTATTCGTGCTGTCTATACGCGTCTAGAAATAAATGAAGTCTAAAAGAATTAAAGACACGTTTTTCAAATACATTTATTCTTTTAATTTTGTTCAATTCTCTATTTAGTCTGTTATTTTAAAATGAAGACATTTAGTTTTCTTATTTTAAAAAATCTATAGTTGGTTTTCAAGTTTGAATCTGCTTTATTTTATTTATTTCAGTATAATTGAATCCTAAATTATATTCTTAAGATACTATTAAAAATTATTTAATTAATTAAAATACAAAAATAAAGTAGACAATTTTAAGGATTGGATAAAAGAAATTATATAATTTCTAGAACAAAGACATTAAATATCTCTATTTTAAAATAGAAAAATCAAAATTATAGATTGAATAAAATAGAGATATGAAAACTATACTTAAGTTTTTATTTCTATATTAAAGTCAACATTTTTTAGAATGCAAGAACAGTGTTTCGAAAAAGAAAGTGCAAATGTGTATCACTCATATAATAATTAAGTTTATCCTCTCTTTTTTTGGGATATATTAAGCTTCACCAATATTAAGTGTATTTATGAAACCCAATAATTGAAGGGAAAAAGGACAAGTTAAAATAGCCGGAAATAACGTTTTGAGACATGAAGTTGAACCTTCCCTTGATTGTGGAACAATTCTGTTTATGAATCCTCCTCCAAAGTTGTCGACTATTCCTAATTCTGAATCTTCCCTCATTGTTGGAGAATGTTCCTAGCACAGCATCTAATTCTGAAAGACACGTGATCATGATTTTTTTTTTTTTTATTCTGTTTTTGTTTGTGGTTTAGTTGGGACGTTTTGTTCGTTACTTCTTCCTTTGTTCATTCAAACTGAATCTGGTCTTGTTACGAAGAAGATTCAATATTTGATTACTCAACTTCAACATTGCACCCAAACAAATCTTTCATCATGGATATAATAAACTTGAGGACTTTCTTTGGAGGATGTGGTTAAAGGAAAATTTGAGGTTAAGAAAGAGTTTGTTAATGTTTAGTTTATGTTTTGAAAAGTTACATTTAGAATAAATTTTGTTTGTGGAAAATGATCTTCACTCAACTTTCTCACACGAACATTTCTATAGGAGATGTGAAGATTTAACTTTTCTAGTTAAAATAAAAAATCATTAACAAATTCAATATTTTATTAAAATAACATCATTATTATTATAAAATTTAAAATAAAATTATATGAATACTTTTCAGCAATATTTTTTATCAACCAAATCTACTTTAATTACTTATAGGAATCGTAAGTATAGGATTCACAGTTTTGAAACAAAAAAGATATAAAAATTATTATCAGTACTAACTTTATTTATATTCTTATATTAGTTAAAGATGATATAGTTAGATATTATCAATAATTGTATTTAAGCGTTTAAGCTATTGTCGATTTTAGATATTTATGTTTTCAATAAGGTTTTTTATTAAGAGAAGTGCCAATGGATTAAAACTTTTAGATATATGAAAACTACATCCAGTCAAAAGTTAAGTGATAAGAGTAATATGAATTCTCGTTATTTTTAGAATTTGATTTTATCTTCAAAACGAACCATATAAACTATATATAAAAAATGAGGATATGATATTACTCCTATCAATAGTCCTAAAGTTACTTATTTCATTATACTTAAAAGTTTTATTTATATTCAAAATAAAAAAAATAATATAACATTCTAAAAATTATCTATAATATTTAATTTATCTAAATCAGTAGTTAAAACATAATGTACAATATAAATTTATATATATCAATCATACATTAACATTGTACTTTAAAAGATTTTCCTCTTCAAAGGAAATTAAAATATAACTAATTACATTTACGCATATATATATAAACAAAATAAGAGTTTTTCAAAAAAATTTTAAAGTTGCAACTGGCTCATTCGAGAGCATCTTCCGCAACATCATCTGTAACATTATATGCTCCCGTGTATAACACGATCATAACAGTAGAAACAAACACACCACACAAATAAGAAAGGGTAAGCTAATAATTTAAAATATCTCATGTATACATCGTTTAACACATAACAATATCCATCATTCAACTCAAGACATCACATAATATAGACAGACTCAATCTACTTCCAAAAGACTCGTGTATTGAATAGACTCCGAGATTTGCACCTGTCATACTATTTCCAATTTATGTGTCTCATCTTATTACTATTAACCTCATATGACAGGGTTAATCCATATGACTGTCCTGACCAGCCCTCTTTCAAGCTGCAGTTTTAGCCGTATGAACCTCCTTCGACTCTCACCACCTAGTAATATTAATCTATTTAATTCCTATTACTAGTAGAGTCAGGATATCAATCATTAAACCAGATCCTTAAACAATGCACATCCTATTTCTCAGCACAGATGTTTTCTTTCCTAAAAACATCATTTTGCCTACGCATCTCACATGCAATTCATATCATACATCATCAATTTTCATTCATCTATTCATTCACTTTCCATTTCAATTACCATAATGTCAAGAAAACTTCATCATTTTATATAAGTGCACAAGCACAATATTAGATACAATTCCTCAATCAATCATGCATAAAGATGTATCCACAGGTCATAATTATCAAAGTCTTATCACAAGTCATATTTAATCCATTAAACAACAATCAAAAGTTCTCACATATTATTTTCGAACATCATTACTCAAATCAGGTTAATTAATCACATCAAATCAAGATAAACAATCAAACATATTCAGTGTTCAAGGACTAGTTAGACCTGCAAGAAAGACTTGAGCACCGATAATCACATATTCAAGTCTTTTATCCTAAAATTCTATTTAAAAGTAACTAATTAGTATGAGACAAGTTATTAGCTTCCCTTACCTGATGAAGATCTCTAAATAGCTCATCCAATATCCGATAGAGATGCTAATCCAAAAATCTAGGGATCTAGAACAAGTTATCAGAACAAAACCAAATTTCAGTATAATCTTAATTAAGTTGAGAGAAATATTTTTCTCAACTGTCCCTACTAAGATTGATGACAAAAACCTAAGGAAAAACATAGAATAAGGGATCTTTAGAGCAAATATGAACTTACTCTGTTTGAGATTCTGATCGGTTAGAAATGATTCCTAACTCCTCTACTACTGCAAGGTGTGATCAGATTCTAAAATAGATGAGATATGGAGAGGGAAAATTAGAGAGAAGGAAGAGTTTGGTTGAGAGAGAGAGAAAAGAAGAAAAGGAAAATGGAGGTGCAGAGGTCGTGTGCCTCTGTTTTTCTTTCTTTAAATACCTTGCCTTACTATTCCCTGAAAATGAAAAATCAGTTTTGATTTTTGCTCATAAAGTTATGACGGAATTGAGAGATGGGTCAAAATGCTTTGTAATTTTGACTCAGATGAAAGTGAAGAATGGAGTGGAGATGTAATTTATACCTGTCGTGAGTGAGTTTGTAGACGTATTTCCAGACGAGATACCTGGATTACCTCCTAAACGAGAAGTTGAATTCTCAATTGATTTAGTGCCTGGAGCAGGACCATTTTCAATGACACCTTACAGAATGTCTCCTGCTGAGTTAAGTGAACTGAAGAAGCAAGTTGAAGAGTTGTTAGGAAAGCAGTTCATTCGACCTAGTGTATTGCCATAGGCAGCTCCAGTGTTGTTGGTTAAAAAGAAAGATGGGAGTTCTCGATTGTGTGTGGATTATAGGCAGTTGACTAAGTTGACGATCAAGAATAAGTATCCTTTGCCGAGGATTGATGACTTGATGGATCAGTTGAATGAAACAACTGTGTTTTCAAAGATAGACATGAGGTCGGGATACCATCAGATTTTGGTGAAAGTTGAAGATGTGCAAAAGATAGCTTTTAGATCTCGTTATGGGCACTATGAGTATGTGGTGATGCCTTTTAGGGTAACAAATGCTCCAGCTCTATTCATGGATTACATGAATAGAATCTTTCGTTGGATAAGTTTGTTGTAGTATTTATAGATGACATTCTTATCTACTCAAGGACTAAGGAAAAGCATGGAGAGTATCCAAGGTCAATGTTAGAGATTTTAAGGGAGATGCAACTGTATGCCAAACTCTCTAAGTGTGAGTTTTGGTTGGAAGAGGTGAACTTTTTAGAACATGTAATTTCAGGTCAAGGGATCTCCGTATATCCAACTAAAGTGGAAGCAGTGCTATAGTGGAAACATCCTAAGACGGTTACCGAGATAAGGAGCTTTGTAGGTTTAGCTGGTTATTATCGAAGGTTCATTAAAGATTTTTCAAGGATAGTGACACCTTTGACACAATTGACTCACAAAAATCAACCTTTTGCATGGACTGATAGGTGTGAGCAAAGTTTCATAAAGTTGAAGACAAGGTTGACTAGTGCTCCTGTGTTGGTGATTCCTAATACCAATAAGCCATTTGAAGTTTATTGTGATGCTTCACATAAAGGTTTGGGTGGTGTTTTAATGTAGGAGAAAAAGTAGTGGCCTATGCTTCAAGGCAACTCAAAGTTCATGAGAAGAATTACCCTACTCATGACTTAGAGTTGGCAGCTGTGGTGTTTACATTGAAGATTTAGAGATACTACTTATATGGGGTTCAGTTTCAAGTGTTCAGTGATCACAAGAGTTTGAAATACTTGTTTGATCAGAAAGAGTTGAACATGAGACAGAGAAGGTGGATGGAGTTTTTGAAAGACTATGACTTCCAGCTAATGTATCATTCGGGGAAAGCTAATGTAGTGGCAGATGCTTTAAGTAGGAAATCAGTTTATATGTCATCTTTGATGATTGAAGAACAGAAATTGATTGAGCAGTTTAGAGATTTGAATTTGGAGGTGAAGTTTCACATAGATCATATTAGTTGTCGTAAGTTAACCATAACTAATGAGTTCTTTGGAAGAATCAAGGAGAAGCAGTTGAAGGATTCTAATCTGAGGTACATTGTGGATGTGTTAGGATCAGAGAAAGCAAGAGACTTTGAGTTGGGAGTTGATGGGTTGTTAAGATTCAAGGGCAGGTTGTGTATACCTGTAGATGAGGAGCTAAAGAGAATGATTCTTGAAGAAGGTCATAAGAGTGATCTTAGCTTACACCCAAGTATGACTAAGATGTATCAGGATTTGAAGGACTCCTTTTGGTGGTCAAGTATGAAGAAAGACATAGCTCAGTATGTCGCTGCATGCCTAACATGTTAGAAAGCTAAGGTAGAGCATCAGAAGCCTGGTGGTTTATTGTAGCAGTTGGATATTCCTGAGTGGAAATGGGATAGCATTGCTATGGATTTTGTTACCCATTTGTCAAGGTCAGTGAGGGGTCATGATGCAGTGTGGGTGATAGTTGATCGGCTGACTAAGAGTGCTCTGAGAATATCTATGGCCAAGTTGGCTCAGATATATATTAAGGAAATCGTGAGATTACATGGAGTGCCTTCTAGCATAATATCTTATCGAGACCCTAGGTTTACATCACAGTTTTGACAAACTATTCAACATGCTTTGGGAACCAAGTTAAGAATGAGTTCTACCTATCATCCTCAAACTGATGGGTAGTTAGTGCGAACGATCCAATCTTTGGAAGATTTGTTGAAGACTTGCGTGTTGGATCATTTGGGTGTTTGGGATGAGATGTTTCCTTTGATGGAGTTTACATACAACAATAGTTATCATGCCAATATTGGGATGACATCGTATGAAGTTTTGTATGGCAGAAAGTGTAGAACTCCTCTTTGTTGGTATTAAGATGGAGAGGCAGTGTTGGCAGGACTAAAGTTGCTTCAACAGACTACTAAGAAGGTGAAACAGATTCAAGAGAGGATGAAGAGTTTCTAGAGTAGGCAGAAGTCTTATGCAGATCAAAGGAGGAAGCCTTTGGAGTTTGCAGTTGGAGACCATGTATTTATGAGGGTAACACCTACCAAAGGTGTAGGAAGGGCTATCAAATCAAGAAAGTTATCTCCTAAGTTTGTTGGACCTTATCAGATTCTTAGAAAGATAGGACTAGTAGCTTATGAGATTGCTTTACCCCCTCAGTTAGCCAACCTACACAATGTATTTTATGTGTCTCAACTGAGGAAGTATGTGCCTGATCCTAGTCATGTTCTAGAGATGGATGAAGTACATATCAAAGACAATTTAAGCTTTGAAGCTAAACCAGTCAGAATTGAGGATTGACAAATCAAACAACTTAGGGGCAAGACCATCAGCATGGTAAAAGTGTTGCAGGATGCTCGGTCTGGTGATTCCACTTGGGAGTTAGAGGAGACTGTTAGGGAATCTCACCCTCACCTCTTTGTTGGTAAGTCAATTTTCGAGGACGAAAATTTTTTGTTGTTGGGGATAATTGTAAAGCACGGTATTTAAAGAAAGAAAAATAGAGGCACACGACCCCTGCACCTCCATTTTCCTTTTCTTCTTTTCTCTCTCTCCTTCAACCAAGCTCTCCATTCTTTCTAATTTTCCCTCTCCATATCTCATTTATTTTAAAACCTGATCACACCTTGCAGTAGCTGGGGAGTTAGGAATCATTTCTAACCGATCAGAATCTCAAATAGAATAAGTTCATATTTGCTCTAAAGATCCCTTATTCTTTATTTTTCATTAGGTTTTTGTCATCAATATTAGTAGGGACAATTGAGAAAAATATTTCTCTCAACTTAATTAAGATTATACTGAAATTTGGTTTTGTTCTGATAACTTGTTCTAGATCCCTAGATTTTTGGATTAGTATCTCTATCGAGTATTGGAAGAACTGTTGTAGAGATTTCATCAGGTAAGGGAAGCTAGTAATTTGTCTCATACTAATTAGTTACTTTTAAATAAAATTTTAGGATAAAAGACTTGAATATGTGATTATCAGTGCTCAAGTTTTTCTTGCAGGTCTGACTGGTCTTTGAGCACTGAATATGTTTGATTGTTTATCTTGATTTGATGTGATTAATTGACCTGATTTGAGTAATGATGTTCAAAAGTAATATATGAGAAATTTTTATTGTTGTTTAATGGATTGAATATGACTTATGACAAGACTTTGATAGTTATGACATGTGGATACGTCTTTATGCATGATTGATTGAGGAATTGTATCTGATATTGTGCTTGTGCACTTATATAAAGTGAAGTTTTCTTGACATTATGGTAATTGAAATGGAAAGTGAATGAATAGATGAATGAAAATTGATGATGTATGATATGAATTGCATGTGATGCGTAGGCAAAATGTTTTTAGGAAAGAAAACATCTGTGCTGAGAAATATGATGTGCATTGTCTAAGGATCTGGTTTAGCGATTGATATCCTGACTCTACTATAAGAATTAAATAGATAAATATTACTAGGTGGTGAAAGTCGAAGGAGGTTCATACGGCTGAAACTGCAACTTGAAAGAGGACTGGTCAAGACAGTCATATGGATTAACACTATCATATGAGGTTAATGGTAATGAGATGAGACACACAAATTGGGAGTAGTATCACAGGTGCAAATCTCGAAGTCTATTCAATGCACGAGTCTTTCGAAAGTAGATTAAGTCTGTCTATATTATGTGATGTCTTAAGTTGGATGATAGATGTTGTCAATTGATTGTTATGTGTTAAACGATGTATACTTGTGATTATTTGAGATTAATTGAGATATTTTGAATTATTAGCTTACCCTTTTCTGTTTGTTTGTACTGCGATGATCGTGTTATACACGAGAACAGATAATGCTGCAGATGGTGCTGTGAAAGGTGCTCTCAAATGAGCCAGTTGCAGCTTGAAAAACTTTTTAAAAAACTCTTATTTTATTTACATGTATATATGCGTAAATGTAATTAGTTATGTTTTAATTCACTTTGAAGAGGGAAATCTTTTAAAGTACAATGTTAGTGTATGGTTGATATATATAAATCTATATTGTACATTATGTTTTAACTACTGATTTGGATAGATTATATATTATAGATGGGGTGTTACTTATACCACCTTCCTTTAATTTACTAAAGAAAATATTCAATATACAAGAAACATTTATACTATAAGATGTTATGATTGATTTAATAATGTATACATTTAAAAAAAATGTAGGATGGAGGTAGCAAACTAAAAACAACAGTGATACTACAAAGATTTTTTTGATAATGTTATAATTTTTTGTTGTTTTGCATCAACTTATTCTTAAGACTTTCAAAGTGGCAAAGTTAACTCACATGCATTAGTTTGTACTTCCTGAGTTTGTTGCAGTATAAATTTGTCACTTTCACCCCTCCCCCTTACAATTATGGTCTCAGAACTTTCACATTGCAATTTAATAAACTATTTTAAGATTATCTTGAATAAAAATTTTGATTCAAAAGTTTTATCCAGGAATCTTTATTTTGTATGTTGTCTTATGTTTGAATTTTTTTTTTCTATGACCTTGGTTATAGGCTAGAAAAGGGCTTTACCCTATCTTTATTGCACTGCATGACCATTTTACTGTTACAGATTAATTTAACATTTTAATTAGTGGGTTTTATATAGATGTCTTTAACTAGGAATTTTTAAAACTCTTTTTTCTCTATTCATCAGTTAACTTTCATACTTCTCTATTTTGTTGCCTCATATCAATCAATCCAAGTGATTATGGTAATGCTCTTACATACTTCACCAACTACTTTTGTTTTTGATGTCACCATCTACAACTACATTCAGAATATACTATTTCCTTCAACTTAATGATTTTTTTTCTCTTCTCCATTTCAGAGTGATAATAAAATAACTTTTCTGAAATCTAGATTTTCCAGAAAACACAGTTCAGAATACATTATAATGCTTTTAGATTACACATTCTTAAAACATAGATAATCTGATATTTACAAGGTGTAATATATGACAAGAAGTGTCATCTAAGCCAAATGTTGATATAAGAATCGAACCCACTACATTAATTATTATATCCATAATTTGGTAATGTTCTTAGTAAGCAAACCGAGGAGTTGATCCCCAAATCCATCATGTGTAACTTACACTATAGATTAAAAGTTGCTTTTGGACACTTCAGTACATGCTTCCTAATAAATCTTCACGTACCTATTTCTTTAATTATCATTATTATAAAAACAATTTGCAATTATTTATTATTATTTAAAAATTACTTATTTAAATTAAACTCTTATATTTTACTTACAGACCCAAATCAAAAGAACTTGATTGCTCCTAAGCAAAACCACTTGATGTAGTTAACTAATTGCACCAAGAAAGCTACAGAAAGATTGGAAGAAGATAAAGAAATAAATTGCATCTAACAACCCTTCTTTGCTAATGTGCATTATTTACATGATGAAATTGTTTAGAATTCAAGAGGATTTTTAACCTTCAACAAGTAAAAATAGTTGAGCTGGTACAATTCCACTACTTCAACGCAAACGAACCTTATTGCTCCTAAGCAAAAGGTTTAGCTAACCACGATCTATTCAAGTTCCAAAACTCTTCAATAACACAGCACAACTGCTATAATCAAGCATCTTCTTTAGAAGTTTAGTTTCAACCAAAACTTGAAAGATATAAGTCAAATACCAAATTACGCAATAGCACAAAAACTCCTCCACAAAGATACCTGTTAAAAGAGTTTTTCAAGTATACGCACACAACTTTCAAATCAAAGATAGTTAATCTAATCTTGGGCTAACAGTTGCATGAGTATAGAAACAACACTTACACAGGTATCTCTGCTGGCTTCCTCAGTCAAGCAAATTGGAGACTGAAATCTTCCTAAATCCATCAACTTGAACCAACTGGCTTGCCAAAGTTTTATTGGGCAATATGCCATCAGCTTTTAACCTGTCCCTAATCCCATATGCTGGAACCTTTGCATTTATATAGGCGTTCATTAGAACTTGGTACGCCTTTGGTCTAGATGGATAATAAGCTTGTTTCATTCTAAAGAAAATCTTTTCTGAGTTATGAATGTCACCCCTGTTCGCATACTGCTGCAAAATAGTTAGGTAGGTTGAAAATATTGGCTTCATCTGGTTGTGCTGGGATGCCCTGTGAAGAACAGAGTCTGCCTTCTCCACTTCCCCAGCTTGGACATAGAGTTTCACTATTGCATCCCAGGTCAGTGGGCCTATTCGGCACCCACTATCTCCCATTCGCTTAATAAGATCCTTACCCTTCATTACCATCTTATGATTTGCATAAACCTTCAGTAGTACGGAGCCGATCTTGGACGAAAGCTTCCATTTCTTTATCATTGTCTCAAAAACATTCTCTGCTTCATTAACCTTATTCAACTTTCCCCAAGCTTCAATTGCCACAAGACACTCATCACGCCGAGGGTATGTCTCACAGACCTTCCAAATTCTTCCCACTTCATCCACCTTTCCCAGGTTGGCATAGAGGGGAAGCAAAATTCGGTATCGCCACCGATCCTGTTTTAGGTTTTCACCTTCCATCTCCTTCAATAGGGTTTCAGCTTTATCTTGAAGCCCAGCTGAGATGTAATGCCTTACCAAAACAGCCTGTGTTTTGATGTCTGGTTCAATGCCTTGAGCTTTCATTCTATCAACAATTTTCTCCATTCCATCAATATCTCTGGACTGGCCTTTTGTGTCTATTAAGATCGAATAAGTAAGAGAAGAAGGTTTGATATTCTCATTTTCCATCAACAATAACACATCAGCTATTTTCTTCTGGTTATTCCTCTTATACAAAAGTAACATCTGATTGCAAGCATATACTGTAACAGGAAAGTCCAAATTCTTCATTTTATTGAAAACTTCCTCTGCTTTCTTCACATCGTTCTGACTGACACAGTTAACCAATAAAGTCCGATACATTAACTCTCTGCTACAAGATTCAGGAATAGTCTCAATGTAAACCTCTGCCTTATGTAAGCCACGTGTTTTGGCAATTAAATCAAGGCGACTCGCATAATCTCTTTCAAGAAACTGAAACTGGTTTTTTGACTCGAGCCACTCTGAGAGCTACATAACCAATCATAAAAAAGATTTAAATTTGCAATACCAATCATACTCGCAAACTAGAAATCAAGTAAATATAACTAACTATGAATGTTTTAAATAGCTGTCGCAGTGACCTTCAAAACCATAATATTGCAACTGTAGTTGCACTTGTGGGGCACAATTTAATACTGTGTTAAGTTGCTAATTACGAATTATTTTATGTAGAATGCATTTCTAGAAAAATAAGCAATGAGACAATAATTATATCAAATGAATTGGTGAAAATATGACCCTTAGAATGTTTGCATTCTTAACAGAAGAACAAATTATTATAAACATTTGCAACTAATCAATATACAAGACATGAATCTTTCTACCTCCCCTGCAGCCCTGGATTCTAATAATTGAGCAAACAGTTCCCGTAAAACTAGGAATGGTTCATGTTTCATCTGTATCAACAAGAAGAGTATTCTAATTCCATGGCCTAATTATGTTGGAGAAAAACAAAGAGACATTACGTGAAAAAAAAAAAAAAGAACACCAACAAGATTCTTCATAATGGAGACAGACACAAGATCAAGTCGAAAGAGCACTAGGTGACAAGCCAGTGGCCGAAAAAGCTCAAACTCCAAAAGATAAGCTAGAAAGCTAATTCTGTCCAACGTCAACCTTAGTAAGTACCAATAATTTGAAAGGAACAGAATAAAAAAAAATGTTTTCAAGCAATTATTTGCCAAAACTGGAACCATGCACAAATAATTCTTTGTTGAAGGAACTGGATATCAAATCTTATTCCGGTAATATCATTAACACTGAAAAATTTTCACCAATTAAGTATAAATTAACCAAAATAACTATAAGTTACCAATTTAGTATCATTCCAACCTCAACCGCTAAGATAACATCATTCAATCACCATATTTGAGATATTGCCCACTTTGAAGTTTGTTGCTTTTGTCATGGTTTTGTTATTAAAAGACATCTCGATAGGTTAAGAGAGAAAAGTGTATAACTGCCCTTAACCTCGATTCTTATGCAATGTGGGAATTTTAGGTGTATTGAACTCCCTCAGTCGGAGCTATGACTAGGAGTGGCTTGAAACTCTCTCTTTGGTTCCCATAGTCTGTGTTAATGTTCCGACCTAAAATCTTCTAAGATAGAATCATTAGGTATTGTCCTCTTTGGAGTTTGATGTTTCCATCCAAGTTTTATCCTTAAAGAGCACCTTGGTGTGTTAAGAAAGGAGGGTACATATACGCTACACTTAACTTTGACTCCTAAGCAATGTGAGACTTTTGGACGTATTGGTACCTTAGAATATTATAATTTATATTGTATTAGAAGACTTAGAACTTAAGGATTGTTTTATGGGATGGACTTGTACTAGTTGGATAATACTTGTGCTTGACCTAGATTATTACTATTTGTTTTTCGAGAAAAAACACGAAATTTATTGAGATAGAGAAATGCATTACAAATACAAAGGAAGACAAGGAATCCTCCCAAGTAAGAGAACATAATAGATAACTAAGGACACAAAAACAAAATCAACAAAAAATTATGTAATAAAGCTTCCCTGTCTTTTAAGATATTTGTTAATGTAAAAACCCATTAAAAATGCCACGAACTTAAACAAAGAGTGAAAGTTTCATATACTCTGATACTTTCCCTCAAGCTAAAGCTCACTATGCTTCAAACAAGTTTTCCTAGAAAAAAAAAAAAAGAACAAACAGTAATACAGCATAGATTGAGATGGTAAAATGACAGGATTATGATGATTCTCTAGTATTGCCCCTAGGTCGGTTGATCCCTCGGGTAAGGTCATGTGGCCAACTGTTATACCTCAGGGAAAGTTTTGAGGCCAAGACAGGATGTTTCTGTGATCTCACAGAGCACATTGCAAATCATAAGTGTACAAATTTCAGTAGAGCTCGTAGGTCAACAAGCGAGACCAAACAGCCTTGAACTGCAGAAAGATGAGGCATGAAGTGCAAGACAGATGTAGTGATGGCAGACTATGGGTGAGGATGTCAAGGAAAATCTGGAACAGTTGACGGCTTCTAAAAGAGAGGATACACATGTCATGCGGGATGGGGAGATGCATTAGAAAAGCTTAACAAAGAATGTGCATGTAAGGGTGTGTGTAGTGTCCATTCAACTCAAGATCATCAGGGTTTAACCTGCTTTGATGCAATGACTTAGATACAAGGGTCACCAGCAGTGGTGGACTGGCTGTAGTCTGAGGCAAAGATGTGATCAAAATGGATTCATAATACAGGAGGACCACCAGCAAAGGTGATAAGGGAAGGAGATGGCAAAATGAAGATACTCTTGTAACTGCTGCAAGGTGTGTACAACAGTCAGACTTGGAGATCATAAATCAAAGAGAAACAAGGCTGTTATGGCTCACTAGAGATGTCATGAACGCGGATGGTGGTTGAAACAGACAGACTGACAGTATTTAATTGCAATAAACTAAGAGTTAGAATGGTTTAGCTTGAGGATGAGGCCTAGATTCTGTTAGGACTTAAAAGAGTATTGATACAATCATTGAGTATGTTAGATGATTCAGTTAAGATACAATAAGAATACTCATGTGTATCCGACACACGGGATTTATTATATTTCTTAGTCTCGCTGTTCTCAACGTGGTACCAGAGCAGAACCATCCCCGTAACTTGCTTTGTCATTAATCCATTCAGCATGGTATCAAAGCCTAACAAGAAGTTAACTTAAATTTGTGCTTTCCTTGTGGGCCCACTACTCATACGAGTAAATATTTTACAAACCATGTACATTTTCTGGTTTCTATTTTTTTCCCTACCATCACTCTTCACGTTAAACATCTTGTTCACCGTCACAATCCATAGCCTAAGGCATTGTTCACTCACGCCGACTGTTCAGCCAGCCTTTTTCAGTCAACATTACTGTTTACTATGGAAGTTTTTCTTGCAAGTACAATTTAGTTTCTAGATTGTTTACCACCAACATTTTTCCAACGAGTTTCTTTCTTTATCGAGCTTAATTCAGCTGACACTACCATTCACCATCAACGTTTTCCAATGAGATTCTTCGTTTTTTTTTTTTTTTTTGCTTCGAAGCTTTTTCCAACTGGAAACTGTCACCACTGGCATCACCTTGTAGTGCAATGACTATTTTTGCTCTCCAACATTCATCGCGGGTGTGCTCTCCCATGTTTTGCTTTTTGGCCACTGCTGTGTCCTTGGAGCAATTTTGCTTTCCAACAATCGTTGTGTTCTCTGAGCATTTTTGCTTTTCAACAACTGTCGTGTCCTCTGGCCAACTTTACTTTTTGGCAACTGTCATATCCTGTTATCACTCTTGCTTTCGAGTAGTTGCCATGTCTTATGAGCTTTTCTTTTCTTTCTGGCAGCTGCTGTGCTGTCTGATCATTTTTGCTTTCCAGTAGCCCACTGCATTCTCTGAGCATTTTTCGCTTTCCAGCAGCCACTATGTTCTCTTGGTATTTTTTGCTTTCCAGAAGCTACTATGTTCTCTAGGTATTTTTTGCTTTCCGCCAACTGTCATGTCAACTACCCATTTTTGTTCTTCGTGAATTGTCATATCCTTTAGACAACCTTAATAAGCTTGATTCATATGATACATATGTTCCAACTTGAGGGGAGTGTTAAAATTATGATTTGAAAGGATAAAACACATTGAAGATTGATTGTCCCTTTGACAAAGAGAAAGACATATCCAAAAAATATCTACTAGCTTTGTCATTATTTACTGTCACCTTCGGCATCAATTGGTAGGCATGTTTACTAAGTCTCTCAAGAGGTCTTGTGTTGAGGACATTTGTAACAAACTTGACTCATATGATACATATGCTCTAGCTTGGAGGGAATGTTAGAGATATGATTTGATTACATTAAATAGGAATATATAATATGATTTGATAGGGAAATATCTTACCAAATATTGTTCATTCTTAGATATTGATTTCGTTCATTATCATTATATCTCTTCTTCATTATAAATAAGAAGACTCATATATGTACCCAACACACATAATTCTTATATTTCTTCTCTATTTCTCTCTTCTCAACATGATACCAGTGCAGTACCATTCTCCCCGTGACCTGTTTTCCCATTAATCCTTTCAACAACACTCAGATTAAGAGTTTTAAAGAAATGATATTACCAAAAGAATCAATGATAAGAAAACATTGTGATCCATTTGGTTTGAAACATGCTATCCATTTTCATCTTCTATTTCCACTTGTAGTTACATAAAGGTCACCTTGTTTGTTTTTTGTGTCTTGCTTTCAAAGTTTTGAAATGAAAACAATAAAAAATCAAAATTTTCTGTTCTCAAAACAAATCTCTGAAAACAAAAAGTATGAAATTTTTATTATCATTGAAGGTGAAAACAAAATCCAATAACAGAAAATGTTTTCTCCAATTAAACACATTTTCCGTAAATATAGGTAAGGACCAATGGCAATTTCAGTTAGTTAATTAATTCCAAATTTCAAACATTAAAAGGCATAATGTACAAACAATTCAAACTTAGCTCAAATACCTGCAAAGCTCTCCCAAGCATTCTTCGCTTTTGAAGATTAACAATGGTATGTAACACCTCCTCTCTGGTTAGTTCATTCCCATCTGCTAACCACTTCTCCAGAGCCAAAATAATAGACGCAACCGGCACATTGATGATCTCATTGAACAGTTTAGATTCAAACCTTTCACGACGCGGTTTTCTTTTCTCCCCGACCACCTCATCAACCTCGTTGTGAGGCTCCTCGACATTCTCCTTATCACCATCGTCATCCGATTGGTCGGAATCAGAATCTAAAAGACTGTCAATTTCATTTCCATCGCCAGCAGGTGTCTCCAGCTCGGAAAACCCCTCCTCCAAATCATCATCTTCTCTGGTGCTACTAGAAGAAAGCTCGCGTCTCCACACAGTAAAATCCAGTGATGCCCTTTGCCCCGAATGAAAACGCGTATTCCCCAGCAACAATCCACCACATGTTATTCCATTAGACTCAGTGATACCACTCTCTTCTTCCACACAGTTAGTTCGCGCTAATTGGAGAAAAGACGTTCTCACATTATACCCTCGGGTCCTATGAAAACAATGCACAATAAACAATCACTTCCAACTCTTCCTGATATTGAAATATGAGCTAATGAAATGACCATGCCACAGGTAAAATAGTTCAAAGAACGTGTAAAGTTTTAACTGTAAAAAGAGGGGGAGAAAAGGGGAAATGGGTTTGCGTTTCAAATGGAACAGTTAGCGAAAGAGTAACAAATAGATAGAGATGGCTTGAGAAGGAGAAGGGTTACCTGAGAGGAATGGAAGCTCGACGAAGAGCCCACATCGGTGGTTTCGAATTTGAAGAAACAGTGAAGCAGTGATGGAAGAACTAAAACCCTAATCAAAACCCTTACCAAAACCCTTTCAATGTATTCCCGTCGCTTATGATATAAGTATATCAACAGCAGCAGACAATTTTTTTATTTTACAAATTTTAAGTTTATTATATTCATTTTCTACAACTGTTATATGTTATTTTTTAAAATTTCTACAGTCTTATAAAAAGTATTACATGACAAGACATAATTTAAAAATTGTAAAATATATTAAATCAAGCTTAATAAGTTAAAAACAATAAATTTAATAAAAATACGATCACATACAATAACATGTTTCCGTTAGTCGTTTGGTAATGGCAATGGACCATTTCTTTCCCTACACCACAAACTTTGTGAGTTTATTTACTATTTTATATTTTTAAAATGATTTAGTTTAATAAACTAGCTTTGTAGAAACTCACAAGTGAATTTAATTGTGTATATAGATTAAGGGTATGTTAGTTTAAACTTAGAAAATAATGAATAAAATAATAATTTACTATGAATTTTAACATGTTTGATAAATTTATTTGAGAAGATTAAGCAGAAAAAAATCTATTAAGCGATTCGAGTTGCTTTTTATACAAAGCAAATGCAATACACAAACGATAAATTAATTTTAAATAAAAAATAATCCTTTTACAGTAAACAAACAATATCAAATTCTAGTTATATAAAAATTACCTTCTTTTAGCACAAATAAACAAACCTTAGGTTTTATTTTAGTTGTATAAATGAAATTTTCTAAAATGATTAAATTTATTTACTCCTTCCATTTCTATTTATAATTATAATAAGATATAAATAAAAATCGTAAGACTACACAATTTATAATAAGAATAATAAGTGTAGATTTTGGATAGGGTATTATACTATTCGTCCCCATACTTGTGTGGGTAATAATCTTTATCCATTGCACCTATCAAATACTTATAAAGTTATGCTTACAGTTTACTTAAGTAAAAGTTAATAAATTAATAAAAAAATTAGTTTTAAAATGAATACAAAATTTCATTTTCGGATGATGATTAAATTTTTATAGAATAAAATATGGTTTTTTATATATTATTTTAAGTATAATAAGGAAAAAATAATTTTAATTTAATAAATTTAAGTATGTTAGTTTTTGTTTTAAACTTTGTTGAAGGTTATGTTAAATATGTACTAGATCGTGTCGTTGTCACTATGCCAAAAGTTATAACCATTAGTCAAGATGTAATGCTTTCTATTTAAGAGTGTAGCAGTTCAAGCGTTACGATTCGATTGTGACTTGGCCCACCTGGCCTCCATCACGAGACAATTGATGTCACCCGCAACAATCTCTCTTTTAGCAATTATTCTACTAGAAATTGAGGAGTCTTCGGTGACTCAGCCCACCTGACCTACACCACATCACAATTGTGCAACCTGCAACAATCTCCCGCTAAACAATTTCCTTACTCAGAATCTTTCTACTTAAAAGTGTAGCAACTCAAGTGCCACAATTTGATTATGGCTTGGCCCACCTGGCCTCTGCCACGGGACAATTAATGTCACCCATAAGACACATAAAATTAATTTATCAACCTACACTGTATAAATTAATGAATGTATTTTAAATACAATTAAGTGTTGTTTTGTGAAAGCTACCATTGGCATTCAAGCACAAGGGTTGAAGAAAAATGAAGCTCATTGTAGAACATTAGTAAAACTTATTAACATTGATGTGAAGAACTATTCATGGAAGTTACAAAATAAGATAATGAGAACAAAGATGGTGTAGAGTAGAAGACCAATGCCCTTAGAGACTTTACGGTGTTGTTGGAAAAGAAAATAGATGATGTTAGATCATTGGGGATCACATTTGTGTCCAGTTGTATGAGGTGTTATTGTGAAAATAGGAAAGTATTTATAACCTCTCAAAGCTTGATGATCCAAGAGGTTGTTTTAGAGTTGTTCAAATAAGAGGATAAATTCCAAATATTTAAATTGCCTTTTCCCTTTGTGTTCTTTATTTCCTATTGTTTGTTTGTTTTTGATTTTTTATTCATGATGTTACTTTATTGTTTGTCTGATTATGATTGTTTGTGGATTATGTTATATAGAAGAATGTGTACTTGATTATTTTTGTTGAGCAAATATTTATGATGGGGATTGTTATGTTACTAATAAAAATTGTGTTAAAGTGCTTAAAGAGCAAAAGAAGAAGATTACAAAGTTACATAAAAAGTTTAACAATAAGAAAAGATAAAGAAGGAAAAATTTGTCATATTGTTTGGTTCAATGTTTTGGATTACTATAGTGGTTATATTAGTAAGGTATATTTAAATATGCAATGGTAGAGCTAGAATTGGATGATGAAATTGGATTTGTATATGGTTTGGTTCAATATTTTGAATTAGTTTATATAATTCATACGTGGTCTTCTGTTGTAAAATGAAAGGTTTATTGTAGCGTTTTTAAAGTAATATTTTAACATGTATTAATCTTATTTGACTATTGTATTAACAATGGTTTTTGAGTTTTTTTATATATGCAATGTTAATATAATGATTAACATAGTTAATTAGCAAGCTCACTTTGTAATTGACACTCCAATTTTTCTATTTATTTGGGATAGTAAAAATCACCTTGTTTATTTCCCAAATTAATAAAGAAGACAATATTTTTTCCTTGAACTATGCATGACAATCAACAACACCAATCCCCCAAACTATAAAATAAGTCTTCAAAAGCAAATACTTAATAACACCAATGGATTGCCAAAATATAATTACAAATAACATTCATAATAAGGGTTCTGACACAATTACAACACAATAAATTTTAATTCCAATAAATATCCTTAATGTATTGGACAATAACTACATAGCCAAAATATATTTGACAATAATTACATCTCTAAAATGAAGTCAATGCCCAACAATTTACTCCTTCATATTTCTTAAACTTGAAATAACTTTAAGTGTCTCGCCAAAAATTTATCTACACAAGAATGACTTCATCAATGTTATTGACACATTTCTCTTTGGTTATATCAATTTGTAAGTTTTTGAGTCAAATTTAGTGTGATAAGATCTAAACTCTTTAGAACCTTTACTTATAGACTTACTAAGTTTTTAGTCATATTAATTCCTTCTTGTGTGAAGTTTGCCTCTAGATATCATACAAAACTTATCTTGGTATTGCCCTACAAAATTTATTATTCCATAGTAAATAAGAATTTAATAGAAAAGGATAAATACACTACTTAAGAAAATTGGTGTTGGTTTTGCCCTTCTTCCTTTCAGTAGTAGGTTGGGTTGGTGAAATGGAGCCTTTTGCACATGATGGATGAGTTATTCGAACTGAGTCAACAAGTTGGGTCACTAGAACTAAGTTAGTAGAAATAACTTGAGTAGTCTAACAAAGTTGAATGGAGTCACACTCACATTATTGTTGAGTCACTGGAATTGAGCCAACATGATTGGCTTTAGTGGTCTGACTCAGTTGAGTGGTTTGTTCTTCACCATCCAAATTAGGTTCAATGTGGTGTTAGCATTTTTTGCTATAATGGCAAGTGCATCAGTTGCTCATGTAGCAAATAATAAATATATCATATAAATATATCGTTCTCTCTCAAGGGACTTGTACAATACATGACAATAAATGCAATTGATAACAAATTTACACTATAAATTATTCCTAATATTTGAATTGATAAAAAAAATAAAATTGTGCAAAAATAATTTAAATCTATTTTGTATTTTAATGAGCACTTGGAATGTGGAAAAATACTGGAGAGGATATGGAATGCAATTGCTAGGATTAAATTTTATCAAACCTCACTCTTATGCATAAAATCATTTACATTCTTTCCAAAGAATATCAATGTCAATCCACAATAATATCCAAACCCTAATTCATTAGGTGAATGAGCCTAAGCTTCCCTATTTACTGTCAATTCCTTAGTCAATATATAGATAGAAAAGACTTGTTTTTGCCACAAGGGTTTTAGGATAATAAACGAATCATGCTTTATTCCTAGACACAAGCTTTCATTTGGTATTTTGATTCAAATCCATATTACAAATGATATTTTTCAATACCCTAAGAATCAATGATCAAGCCATGAATCAACACAACATGTAATGAGCACAAAAACAAAATACTCAAACGAAAGATATATATATAT
>Ga0209489_100577_pt1 | contig 70651 bp, 35 predicted proteins | sample SiratrowhiteBW_FD_187527 | JGI IMG/M metagenome (GOLD analysis project Ga0209489, IMG submission 187527) | Root nodule microbial communities of legume samples collected from California, USA - Siratro white BW (SPAdes) (version 2) | ecosystem: Host-associated > Plants > Roots > Nodule | place... | reverse complement strand
ATATATATATATATATATATATATATATATATATATATATATATATCATGTGTATATTTAAGTTGTATTTTGAAATACATTATGCTTTGTAGAGACACTCTGTTAATTAGATTTATAATACACTGGATTATTTATTTTGTTGTGTTATATTTCACTTAATAACGCTGTTTATAGTAAAATATAGTTGTTTTCTTATAAGGAAATAAAAAGTATAAACTCAACTTTCTTTCTTTCTTTTCACATCTTCCCACTCTTTTCTTTCCAGTTAAATTATCTTCTATTCATTTCATTTCTTTTCATCATTTATCAATTGTGATAATTGTTTCAAATTTTGTTTATGCTTAATATGATTAGAAAAAAAATCAAATGCATGACCATTTCCTATATAGAATGTTTCAATTTTTCCGTGACATTGTTTTTATATAATTTATTTGTAACTTTTTTATTTTATTTTTTATATTGTGTAATTTGGTATTTTAAAGGGTTTTTATATAAATTATATTTTTTATATTATTGTCTTATTTAATTTTTTTTCACCGATCTTTTATTTATTTATTTTTTCAATCGTTCTTAATATATTTGTTAATGTGTAACTAGATTATAATGTAGTAATTGATTGATTTTTTTTAATTATAGTTTGAGTAAATTATTTTATTGAATTATAAGTGTTTTTTGGTTAAAGTAAATAATCTCATGCAAGTTTCAACGAAGTAGTGTCATATTTGATGTTTACAAAAACACATTATCCTCATTAATAGAATTGCACACAATAACCCGCTTGACTATAACACAAATTTGAGTAAATATCATACAAGCTTACAAAATTGTGAAACCAATAATCAATCTCTCTAAGCAAAGAAGTATACCATGTATAGGTATAGGAATGATGTTGTGTAAAAGCATGCTAGAGAGCACCAATAAATAGGTTTAACTCTAGCTATGATAGAAATAATTTTGCTTTTTCAAGTTGCGAGTTTAAGCATTTTGCGACCTTTTTAAGCAACACACAAATGTCTAGCACAATGAGCTAAAGACACAAAACATATTGAGAAGAAACTTTGTAGAAACAATAATGATACTAATCTATTTGTAGAACTTATTATGGAATCTAAACACATGAAACACATGAGAAGAAACTTCCATACCATTGTATCAAAAGTCTTTATAATGTCAACCTTAAATGTTTCCACCATGTACTTTCTGATTAATAACCTCATAAGCGACTCATGTAATCTTTTATACTCCCTTGCTAAAATCATTTTTTTAAGAAGAAAAATATTATGAACCACCTTAAATATATCCACGTGAACTTTTGATATAATCTTAAGATAGAAATTAGTCACAACACTAGTAGAAAAACCACATTTAATCGCGGTTCTACAAGACTTACAACCACGGTTCTGGGACCGTGATAGACCGAACTACATTAAAAAGTATTGAAGATACCATTGCGTTTATATAACCGTGGTAGAAAGTATAACATACCACCGCGGTTCTTATTGCAACCGCGGTGGTAAATTCAATTTAAAAAAAAAAAAAACAGTGACGCCACCGTCTCATCCTCCAGCCAACTCCGCCGATGCACCTCTGCCTCCAGATCCAGCGCCGCGAACACGACCTCCGCCTCCAGTGAAAGCCAAGGAAGACGAAGACGAAGAGAATGACGTGATACCTTTGATGAACTTGTTGGTTGTCTTGCGGCGGTGAATGGTGGCAAAGACGCAGAGGAGGAGGCTAAGGGTCGACGACAGCCGTGAAGGAGCTTACAGCCAGGTTGGGCCACGGAGGTGGAGTGGTGAGGTGTTTGTCACCTGAAATATAGCAAACGGTCTTGTAAAAGCAAATTGCAACAACAAATCAGAGGCACAGAAACATAGACACACTGATTCAGTGTGAAAATTACGAAGCAGAGAGAAAGGGGAAGAGAGTGAATGCCTTGGAAGGAGGAAGAATTTCAGAGTAGAAGCAGGGAAGGCCACCTCGTGACTGGTCTCCATAATCGGAGGAGGAAGAGAATGTCATTGCACGCATCGTCAGGCTTCGGAGCCATGACCGATTCACAAAGCGAGGGGTTATGCCTCCTAGGGTTTGCAACATTTCTCTTCTGGTGGCGGAAGAAGAAAAAGAAGAAGAAGAGACCTTAGTGGCGGGGGTGGCGAGACTGCTCAAGAGAAAGAAAGGAAGAGATGGCACTGCGCGACGATGAGGCTGCTAGAGAGAGGGAGGAAGACGAAAGCGAGAGGAAGGAAGAGGTAAAAATATAAAACCCCTAAAACAAGGGATACGACCACGGTTGTTAGTGGGAACCGCGCTCATATCCCACATACCACCGTGGTTGTTTAAACAACCGCCCTTGTATCTTCCTGCAAGTTTTCAATTATAAATATTTGTGTGCCTTACCATCATGGTTCTCGCTCCAACCGCGGTGGTATCTCCTGCAACATTAATACAATTGTCGTTGTTGTGTACAACTGCAGTGGTATGGTTGCACTTAATTTAAAAAATGTCACCACGTTGTTTTTAATTGCGGTTCCCTCTTAATCATGATGATATCCTACCGTGTAATGTCTTTTTTATACTAGTGCAATGTTTATGAATTCCTTAACACTATCAAAATTCAAAATAAGGAACAAAATATTTGAATTAATTTTGAAGAGGATCCAATCTTAAAGAAAAGACTGTGAACAACATCCTTATATATAACATCTCAATGAATATGGTAGAGAAGGAACCTCCAAAATCATCAAGACTAAAAGCAGTAACACCATTCAGAAAAGTAAATGACATTTTTTCACTTACTCTTAAGTAGGGCACTAATGACCATATGATTAACTAGGAGTGAAATCACTTAATGAATGAGATTATTAGGAGCAATCCTACAATATATGATAATGAATTATGAAGAAAACAAGTCAAAGAAGAGTTATAACAAGAAGAATGACAAAGACAAGAAAAAAAGAAGTGAAACAATCAAGGAAACAAGACTACAAAGTTAGATTAAAAGTTTTTAAGAAGAACATGAAGATTCTTGAAATAATGTAAATAGGAACATAATTTCATTGTATTATTTCTTTAGCTTAGGTTGTGGACGAGTAGCTTTGTTTGGAAAAGAGATAAGTTAGCCAACCTAAAGTGGCTTAAATAGCATAGTTTCCCTTGTTTGGTTTTAAATTCTCAAGTCTTCTAATTTAAACCCAAACCTAGAAGCCTCACTTGTAAACATAACTTTGAGTTTTAATATAATTGAGAGTATTTGTAATGGTTGTTATTCTTTTTCTTTCTTGATGAGTTTTTATCTTGAGTAGAAACTCAAAGACAATCCTCCTATTTCTTGCATGTCACTTGAAATGTGGCACATTTTCAAGTGCATCACTAATCATCTTAGAACTTTCTATAGTGAAGCTAACTTGAACAAAGATAAAGTATTATTTCTTGATAATTTCTTTATTACTCATCGTTGTTCTTTCTTATCTTATCTATTGAGAACCTTAACCAAATTCTCCTTTACTTTTCACAATTCAAAACCAACCTCAAATTACTTAGAACTCTTCTATTCACATCTAGAAACTTGACCAATATAAAAAAATTATGATAATAAAATTATTATAAATCATTTAAAAAAAATAACATTGTCTATGTGCTAAATCTAGTAAAAAATTAAAAAAAATAACTAAAATGTCGTATTAAACATAACCTTAGACACTTCCTCTAATGATTGTGATACCCATACTGTAAATGAAGTTAAATCACATTAACACATCAATGGACAGCAAGTTTACAACTATGTCATTGGCATATTGTCGTTTGTCAAATATGTCAGTTAATTATTTAACAAAAACTAATATTGGAATTAAATCGCGTGATTATAACACCAAATACTTAATTCATGCAATTATAAAATAAAATAACAAAAAAATGTCCAGTTAAAATACAAGGACTGAAATTACATTCAAGACTATCATTATTATCACACTTCGGTTTTATTCTACAGCAAGCAAACAAGTGTATCAGATGCACATGTCTAGTTAATGGCTAAAACCAACGCAATGAACATCAAGAAAAAAGGAAATAAAATCAGATTTTACAATTGCATGATTTAGATTTTATTATTCTCATTCACGCATCACCAAGAATTCTTTGAACCTTAAGAACAATTTGCAATATATGGAATATAAAACTCATCTGACAGAAAGGATTTTCATGATGCGAAGTTAACCAACTCAGTTGCTGAACACTATTCCAGTCCACTGCTCCAAAAAGTGGGTTTATCGTGAATGACGACGGTGATGCCTCAGGATTATGAAAGAAAAAATTATAGTAACCACAAATTAAGGTGAATATCATTCTGGTTTGACACTTGAACATATACCTTCTCATTATCCAATGTGAACAAGTAAAAAATATGTTTTAATTGTACTTTAATTCTCACTTTGTAACAGTCTAATTTTATTTGAAGATAGATTTTAATACAGCTCTAAGCATTAAAGCATGCAATTTTTAATCTTTCAAAATTTGTATTAATTAGTATAAGTGAACGAGTTCAAAACTTATAAAAGTATTCATGTTTTACAATTATCATGTTTAAGACATTTTATTGACTTGAAGTTGATGTGTCCACCAAGTTAGATCTGTGTATTCATAACCTTTACAAAAGTTAATTAAATTTGAATAATCATAATGTCTTATAGTTTATTTTTTTCGTTAGAATTATCTTTTCAATTATTTTTTAAAAATAATTTAATATAATTATTTTCATAAATTTTATTATAACCACCTTAATATACATTATATTTATTAATCATGTGACGTGTACTTTCATTAACAAGTTACTTTTAATTGATAACATGTTATCTCTTCTTCGTATGACCCATGTTATTAGTTTCAATGTTAATATGATAAAAATAAACTGTATAATTAAAAAAAAAGTCAAATTAAAAAAATTTTAAATAATAAAAAATAAAAACATAATAATAGATAAAAATATTAAAAAATAAACTTTAAATTTAATTCATTATTGTAAAATCAGTTTCTAAAATAAAGTTTTTATTTTTTTATTTCGAAACTCTCTAATTAGTGTGTAGAATTTTCAACATATTTTTTTATGTTTGAGATTTTTTAATTTATATATGAGATTATGTTCAAGAGTAGTCTAATAAACTCAATAACTTTATTAAAATAGATTTTGAGATCATTTAAGAAGATAAATTTTAAATTTAATTTAATTTTATAAAATTAATTAATAAAATAATATTTATACTTAATTATGCGTAATTGTAATTATATTTAGAATACTTGAAAACTCAATTAATAGAAAGCAATTATAAAAAATAAAAATTGATGAGGGTGTGATCTTAAACGCCCTTTCTTTCTGTTAGTCTTGTCAATGTACCCTTTCATTTGGTAATGGCCTTATAACAGTCTGGAAATTAATATCCGCAAATGAGACAACAGCAAAGGGTTTCTGATGCTTTGTGATGTTGTAATTCGCAAGAAGAATATTATTTAATGACTTAGAACTTGCAATGTCGCAGCTTGCACTGCTATCCATACAATAATCATTCCCATTGCATGATTCAACTGCAGCTACCCACTGTGCCAAATTTACAGCACCACTTTCTTTTGACTTCAATCACTGCAACTTTTATGATGCACATAGGGAACTGAATAAGGAATATTATGATGCACATAGGGAACTGAATAAAGAATATATTCTCAGTTAGTAGCTATCTTACGTTAGTCTTTTATTTTTTTTTATTAAAAATAAATTTATCTTAGTAACTTTAAATGAAGACCACGTTAAACTTGTGAGTAGTTGCTGAATTATACTTTTAGTTGTTTACAATACTGACCTCATTTTTTTGTTCTATTTTCCTAACTGTGATTAAGAAAATAATTTAATTTCGATAGTGAATATTTTTATACTCTTAACTAATTAAAAAATATTATTATAGATATAGTTTTAAAAGTAATTATTAAAATTTTTAAAATAGTATATAATAATCTATGTAAAAATGTGACATCTAACTCTATAACTGCTGTGAAGAAAAAATTAAAAGGAAAAATGTATGTTGTTAAAATGAGTCATACAGTTAAAAAAAATTAATGGATGAAAAAAATAAATTCTGTAATTTTTATTAATTAATGTTCAACAATAAAGCACAAATATAAATATGTTTTATTAAAATAATCACTTTAAGAAAATTATTATTATCGTTTGAAATATTATTGATGGATAAAATTTTATCGGTAAAATATCATTATTGATAAATTTTAACAATGAAATTTTTTACGGTAAATTTATCGATATATTTATCAATGGATATAATCCATCTGTAATTATCGACAAATTTACCGAAAAACAAAATTACCGTAAAATTATCCATCAATAAATAAACCATCAATTTATTAATAGATTAAATTCATCGATAAATTAACCGTCAATTTATCAATGAATTAATCTGTAGGTAAATCACCCGGCAAGTTAATGACAGATTTAATCCTTCAATAATGATAATAAATATTAATAATAATAATATTACTAATAATATCAATAATATTAATAATTATTATTATTACAGTAATAATAATAATAAATAATAAATTAATATTATTATTATTATTATTATTGTAATTGTAATAATAAGTATAATAATAATCATAACATGACAAAAAATTTGTTATGGTCTGGTGGTTATGACTTTTGTCAAACTGTTGAGAGGTCCTGATGGTTGTAGATTTTGTTAAGCTTGAACGAAATGAAGGAGTGGACTGGATTTGCAAAAGCATGAGAAAATATTAGAGAGTCTACGGTATGAAAGATTCTAGAGTGAGGTTAGACCAACACATTAGGAGGAATCTATAAGTGGTCTAGAAAGAAAACTACTCTAAGAAGAACTTTAGAATAAGTATGAAGAGTCAATTGGATAACATTTCATTCTCATTCAAAGTTGGAATTTACAAGAGCATGACACTCCTATTTATAAGCTTATAGATGTCTAAGAAGCTTGTAGGAGAAGCTTCTAACCCTAACCCTAACCCTAACTTGTTGGAGAAGCTTCTCCACCCTACCTTATTGCCCAAGGCACCAAAATCCTCTCAAATGAGAGGTTGTCAAGTGGCACAAGGAGAAAACATCTTCAAACCCTAGGTTAACCTTAACTTAGCGCCCAACCTAGGTTTTTTACCCTAGTTTTTCCTTTGTATAAGAAAGAAACAAGCTTATGTGGGCTAAGTTTTAGGCTTAATTGAGGGTTTGAGCCCTAAGATACAACCCTCCTCATTAGGGAAGTCAAAACATTATTTGAGGAGTTCAAAATGGAGTCAAACATGGTCTATCACAAGCCTACATGACTATGCATGCATCAAGGAAGCTTTGGAACTTATAAACACTTGGAAAATACAATATTTGAGCAATATGAGACTTAGGACATGTGTATGTGCAAAAATTACAAGTGTAGATTTGAGCAACATGTTGCGTTAAATTCCATGAAACTATTGCAATCAAATTCAATCTTCTAGTTAATCATGTTGGATAAGTCTTCATCAATTAGTATTTTAGTAACGTGGAATAAAAAGTGAACTCCATCTATGAATCAATGTTGACGACAATATAATTTATGTAGTTGCACGTCGTGGAAAACTCCAAACACATTGGACACTAATTGAATGAGACTTAAAAGGGAACACTCATAGTTGGTATAACGGGTCTTCAAAACTTTAGGAATAGGAGATTTGAAGTATAAAACCTTCGGTATGGATGCAAAACAACCATTGAAATGGAAAATGCTACAAATGAGTTCTTATTGTTCAAAGAAGTAGCTAACATTGTCGTGTATCACAATGTTAACGAAGAAAGAAATATTTTTATTGACTATTTTCTCATTATTAGAATGACTAACATTAACATGAGAGATGATAAATTTATAGATAATGACTTTTAACGTATGACACCTGATAGGCATTAATGACCCTTTCAGGCTTTTTTTATAGTGACACAATGTACAAACCAATCCAATACCTTCTAACGGATGGTCCACATTAAATGGTCGAGACCTGGCACACTGAACATAGAATAAGATATGACATGCATGGATGACTCTTTTAGACTTTTTTAGAGTGACGTAACACATGGATCAACGAACCACCTTTTAAAAAGATGGTCTAGATTAAATGATCGCAAATGAATGCAAAGGATTGAACAACACACTGAACGAGACCTAACATGCATTAATGACCCTTTCAGACTCTTTTCATATTGACACAATGTATAGATCAATGCACTATCATTCAACGAATGGTTCAGATTAAATGGTTGTGGGTGAATACACAAGATTGAACGTCACACTGAATAAGACCTGACATGCATGAATAACCCTTTCATTCCTTTTTAGAGTGACACGACACATAAATCAAAGCATCACCTTTTAATGGATGGTCAAGATTAAATGCTTGTAGATGAATGTCAATGGAATCCAATATTGGTGGTGAAGCTCCTAGATAGTATCATTTAACCTTAAAATCTATTTCGTCGTTAATATATCTTTCGAGTATAGTTATAAGTAGTGGAATTGACAAGAATCTTATTCATTACTATGATTTATGATACACAAGCACAATAACAACTTGATTTAAAGTTGAATAACCAAAACAAATAACAACAACATACAAAAAATAGAACATAAAACAACCATTGACATTTCATGGAATGGTTGATATTTTGTTGATTGGTGGGCGCATACAGAATAAAACTTCATCAATAGACCTTGTAAATGTTGTGTTAAATTCCATGACACTATTGCTATCAAATTCAATCTTCTAGTTAATCATATTGGATAAGTCTTCATCAATTAGTATTTTAGTAACATGGTATGAAAAGTGACATCCATCTATGAGTCGTGGTTGACGATAATGTAATTTATGTAATTGTGCATCATGGCAAGCTCCAAACGTGTTGGACACCTCGAATGAGACTAAAAGGGGAACAATAGTAGTAAGTCCTCAAAATTTTAGGAATAGGAGATCTGAAGTATGTCTTTTGGTATCGATGCAAAAGGGCCATTGAAATGGAAAAGTGCTATAAATGAATTCTTATTGTTCGAAGAAGTAGTTGACATTATCACAAAGTCAAGGTACAAAGAAATAATTGTATTAACTATTTTTTCACTAAAGGAATGACTAACATTAACTCAAGAGGTGATAAATTTTTAGATCATGAGTTTTAACAGATGTCACCTAATAGACACTGATGACTCTTTCAGGGTTTTTATTTTTTTATAGTAAAGCCATGCATAGATCAGTCCATCACCTTTTAATGGATAGTCCAAATTAAATGGTCGAGACTTGGTACACTAAACACTAAACGAGACCTAGCACGCATAGATAATTCTTTTAGACTTTTAGAGTGCCAGAACACATATATCAATGCACCATCTTTTAACGGGTGGTCTAGATTAAATGGTCATAAATGAACGCGCAAGATTAAATGTCACATTAAATGAGACTTCACACGCATTGATGACCCTTTCAAGCTTTTTTCATAGTGATGCAATGCATAGATCAATGCACTTCCTTTCAGTGAATGGTCTGGATTAAATGGTGGTAGATGAACACACAAGATTGAACGTCACACTAAACGAGATTTGACACATATTGATGATCCTTTCAGCTTTTTTTAGAGTGACGCAACACATAAATCAATACACCACCTTTTAACGAATGGTTGTAAATGGATGCATAGGATTGAACATCACACTGAACAAGACCTGATAAGCATTAATGACCCTTTTAGACTTTTTCAAAGTGACACAACATATAGATCAGTGCATCACGTTTTAACGGATGGTCTAGGTTAAATGGTTGTAAATGAACACACAGGATTGAAGTCACACTGAACGAGACCTGACACACATTGATGACTCTTTTTGGCTTATTTAGAGTGACACAGTGCATAGATCAATACACCACCTTTTAACAAAAGGTTGAGGAGATCCAAAGTTTTTTAACGTATAGTATTCAACTTATAAAAGTAGACCACCAACTTCAATATTCTTCTATATATAGGTCCAATTTCATGTTACACTCTGTTGAACATTAGACGGTCCAAAGTCCCTTTAGAGGATCAAATCATTTGATAAAGTTTTGATGATAACAAAACTCAAGTATACATTTATATTTGATGACTTATACACATTGGTATTTAACATTATTATTATTATTAAAGCAAGAGACACATGGTCCATAAAGAGATAAGTTTTCTTACTATTTACTTTTATGCGTTATTGATTTGATTTAAATTGATTTTATATCATATTGTGCTTTAATGTTCAGATTTGTTCATAATGGAAATTATTCAAATTATTATGAAATATTTAAATGTGATTACTTGATTTTATATCATATTGTGCTTTAATGTTTAATGTTCAGATGTGTTCATAATGGAAATTATTCAAATTATTGATGAGTATCTCAAATATAATTTCTTTATATTATTTTTAAATTATTTCCGATACAGACTTAATTAAGTTTAATGTAGTATGAAAATTAGAGAAATATTTCCAGTTTGAGCTCCATACATCAGAAAGTCAAGATTGCTCTGTTCAAGCATCCCAACGGCTAGTTTCTAAAAAGTTATATATAGAGGAGCAATTTCAAGTTGAAGAATAAGAAGCAAAAAGAGAAATACATCATATAATACATTGAAGAAAATATACTGAGTGTCTATTTTCAATTTGCTATTGAGAGCATATAAAGTTTGGGTTGTGTGAAACTATTGTGTAATTCTTCACCATTGTGAAGTAAACCCTTGTGAGCTTTCATTGTTCTTTCTTTTGAGAGTGTTTCTTTAATTCTTGAGTGATCTTGATCTCAGGGGGAGATTGGGACTGGTATAACCTGGAGAGGTTTGTGTACTCGTGATAACCTGGAGAGGTTTGTGTACTCGTTGTAATTATTGACTGAATAGTGGAACCTTTTGAACGGTTTGTTCAAGGGAGAACTAGACGTAGCCCAAGAGATTAGGGCGAACCAGTATAAAACTGCTTTATCTTTGCTTATATATTTTTGCCTTGGTTGGTGGTTTCCATTTATAGCGAATTGAGGTCAAACTCTATTCAACCCCCTCCTTCTAGAACCAGTTGTTCCTACACACTCTTTTTACTTCACAATCTAGACTTAAATTTTATACTTCAACTACATTGTTTCAAGTGGCTTTAACTACTATAAATTGTTGTTGTAGAAGCAACAACAACATAAATCTGCCTCCACATACGAGAAAGTGCAAGCACATCTAGACTAAGGAGGGATTAGAAGGAACTTGAAAAATATGATAGCTTGGAAAATATGTAAAGAAATAACAAACCTCAAACAACATTGAAAAGGAGAAGAAACTACATACAAATTTTCCTTTCCTCGCTTAGTATACATTCATTTTATTTACTCTCAGACTAAGAGTTTCATCCTTTTATTACTTTTTATCCCTGCCGCATGATCAACTAAAATTTAATCAGGTGATATCTTGATGGAATAAAAAAGCCATATATTTATAAAAGGTAGAATGCTTTATTAGACAAAATGACAAGATAGGAATACTCAGGTTTCCTTCTTCATCTTTATCTCTATTCGAAAGTTTAAATTGATATGGAAGTTCTTTTTTGTGGTGAATTTTCATCCACTATTTTGGTGAATATTATTCTGAACATAAAAGTCTGAGTTACTAAGCAAACCCGTGTGACAAATAAAGGGGTGTTAGTATCAATGTCAGTGTAGATTTTGTTCTTCTAACATAAACAGTACGCGTTAACAGAGATATATGGGGTTAGGAATATATTCTATGTTCTCAGTGGAATGATAGTGAGTTAAAAACACACTGTGTGCTGCTGCAGATCCATGCATGCACTTCACTGAATATGCACATGTGAGGCATTCCCCCTGCTCCAGATTAATTTACCAATGGTGTTGATCAAAATCTGGATATTCTATCATTATTGCTCAATTTATTTCAGTTTTTTGTCTTTCGATACTTTTTAGTCATTTATAAATAACTGACTTTTTATTTCCGTATTATCTAATTCTTATTTTTTTTCATTCCTTAAAATCCACAATATATATTTTAATCTTTGTTACAGTTGCCAATTACTTATATAAAGTCAAAGCTACGCCTTTGTTATTTTAATCTTTTACACTGACATCAGGAAGATTAATTACTATAGGAAAATTTGACTTACTATCTTTTTATGAGATTATTTAACTACATTTTTTTTTTTCATTTATATCAATTGTTGAATATGTAACCAAAACTATATCAATCAATTATTATAGAATTGTTTGATCTCGTTCTTAGATGGGTAAATTAGATAACCTTTTTGCTAATAATCATAATCTTCTTGCCTATAATCACAAATGCAGAACAGAACACACATGAAGCATCAGGTAATACTATATCCTATTATTGTACAATCTGATTGTTATTATTTCCTTTTCTATTTGATGTTCACATTATGTTGGTTTGGTGCATCTAATACACATATTTTGCTTGCTCAGAAGACAAACGAAGTGTGATAGTAATGAAAACATAAAAGGATGCCACCTCCCTTCTGAAGTGGAACAGTGAAAATCTACCCCATGAATGATGATGATTTATTTTTCCTTTCTTGCTTTTCTTAATACTTCAAAAACAAATATGAAAATGATGTTTTCTTTCTTGACACAAGTAAACTCTCAAGAGTCATCCAGAATGATCTTATTCCGTGGCATGCTAAATAAATTGTCATATCTCATATCTCTAGAAATGGAAGTCACATCATCAAGAAGCCTTCATCTAGTAACTTTTTTTTAGGGCATTATTGGTGTTATTAATACTTTACCAACACAAAAGCAGAAGAATCAGACCCTTTCAAACAAGAATTTTAAACGACACGCAGGGAATTTGTCAAGAGTGGATGCTACAAATCAAGAGCAATCTACTACTCTCTAATAGGATGGTAGCAAATATGCAACCAGCTATACCGTAATATTAGCCCTTAAACGGCAAAACAAGTGGAGGGAAAATATTCTCAATTTGAACAAAGTTTTGCATCCACAAGTTTATTAAAGCAGCAGATAACACTTCTTTATCTCTCTTCTTTTTTTTTCCAATTTTTCTTTATCTTCTATTTTCATGTTCATATTTTACTGTAATGTTTTAACCGCCACTTGGCGATGAATAGTTTCAGAAAATGCCTTATAAATAGGGTATTGTCAGGTCTCTTCAGTTGTACACATAAACTTCATCTCATTTCATTATAGGGTCAAGAACAAAACATGACAGTAACCCTTTGTATGGTTGTTGCTGTTCTTGGTACTTGTTTCTTTATTCATTCCTTAGCCTCTTAGTATCATTGACTGTACGTTTTAGCAGAAAATAATGACCCTTTGCTGTTTCTTGCAGGAAATGTTGCCTCAATGTCTCTTTACGCTGCACCAACGTATGTTATCTTCCTCCACTCCATACTTGTTTCACCTTCTCATTTTGTTATCATGAAGCAATGGCTTCTTATGATTTTGCTTATGCAGGGTTACCTTCAAAAGGGTCATAAGGAAGAAAAGCACAGAAGAGTTTTCATGCATTCCTTACATCATAGCCCTCATGAACAGTCTTCTTTACACTTGGTACGGATTGCCAATCATAAGCAACAAGTGGGAAAATTTTCCTCTGGTCACAGTTAATGGAGTTGGGGTTCTCTTTGAACTATCTTACATTCTCATCTATTTCTGGTTTTCTTTACCTAAAGCAAAGGCAAGTTTATTTATATTCTACCACCCTCTTTTAAGACCATGTTATTTTCTTCATGTATAAAACATCCTTTTAAATCTTAAAAGCATATTTCAAGTTTAAATCAAAGGATTCAACATTCAAACAAATTCATCAACAATAAATTATGGAAACAAATTTAAAAAATTAAAATATTACTTCCAATTCAAAATTTTAAAATTTTCTTTTTTTAGAAAATATAGGTGTAAAATACTAGAGTAAATAAATAATATATTATTTTTAAGATGTTGAGTTAAATATAAAGTGTGTTAAGATTTTCAAATTAGAAGTAGTATTGTTATCTCTAATATATATTTCGTCATGGTTCATTAATATCAAATGGTCCCATTTTCTCACGTCAATCCCCAGAAGAGAATCCAACAAGTATGGAGTTTATTATATTAATTTTATTTAAAAAAAGACAAAAGTAATGGTCAAACATTAACTCCGGTGACAAACTCGAAAAAAAAAATCTTAAACCATCAAAATACATGAAATAAAAACTAGATAAAAGCATCAATAACGTGAGAAACACATATTTGGATTTGTGCATGAACAATATTTATGTGTTCTACTGTAAGAAATAACCCGTTTTTCTCTCTACCATCATTCATGGTTCACATATATAGCTATATGGTTTCTGAAACACATGAAAGTTTCCAGGTGAAGGTGGGCATGATAGCAGCAGCAGTTCTTACAGTGGTCGGTGTCATTGTCATTGTATCAACTTTTGCCATCCCAGATCATCGTCACCGAAAGCTTTTGGTGGGTAGCATAAGCTTGGGGGTCTCAATAGCACTCTATGCATCGCCTTTGGTTGCAATGGTGAGCCATGTTTGGATCAAAAGAATATTTAGCAAAATAACATAAGTTTCATCATAAAAGAAAAAGAGAAATATGGTCTTCATATGTTTGTTAACTGGTGTTAGATAATTTTGTTATATTCATATTGCAGAAGAAAGTTATAGAAACGAAGAGTGTGGAATTCATGCCGCTACCGTTATCTTTGAGCTCGTTATTGGCCAGTTTATTGTGGATGACTTATGGACTCCTCATTCGAGATATTTTCGTTGCGGTATGCACCATACTATTTTCTTCGAAAATTCATTGTAAGAAAATAATTTGCAAGTATGAAAAGTTTAGTTAAATTTATTAATTTTTTAATTTCATAAAAAATTACATTTTCTATTATTACTTTTTTTTTTACCTAAAATATGCTCACGTTTAAAATTAATGATATTTTAAAATAGTAACATTAAATAATTGTTGAATTTACCAACAAATATTCTAAACTGAAATAGTAGTCTCTCTTATTTCATTAGTTCCAAAATAATATTTTTTTTGAAATAATATTTTTTTAATGAAGTTATTTTAACTTCAAAAAGACTTAATAGTTGGACTCTTTTTATATTTAATTTTTTTTATTACGTAATTGGGTAAATCGTGCTAATATGATATGATTTTTTTGTAAAAAAGTCCTACATGTATGATATAACTTTGATTTGGTCAAAGTGAAGTTGTGACAGTTTGGCGTGATGTTAATATAAATATGAAGTTACATAAAAGTAAAAGTTTAGTGTAATCGAGTTTGAACAAAAGTCGTACTATCTTTAACACAACTTCATTTGAATATATATATATGCCAAACTGAAACAACTTTGGCCAAATCAAAGTTATGTTTTACATACATGACTTCTTCACAATGATATCATGTTATGCTCGTATGACTTATACATTTACATAAGAAGAAAATGTGTCTATTTCAGTGATAAGTGAGCAAAATTGCACCACTTTCATAAAAAATCATAATAGTTGTGAAATAGAAAAGTGATATTGTGTTTATGTTGAACATGTAACAGGGGCCAAATGTGGTTGGAACTCCCTTGGGCATCCTCCAACTGGTTCTTTTCTGCAAATATTGGAAGAGGAGACCAACAAAAGAGTCGAACAAGCAAAATGGGCACGCTGTGGACATGGAAATCGGACATGATAAGAACATGAATTTTCCTAATAATTGAAATTCGATATTCGATGCACTAAAATTACCTATCTTCATTTTATGTCGTTTTTTATACTTTTTTTAAATAATTTTTTATCATGTCAACCATTTCAACTTCTTTTTCTAGGATTCTAGTTTTTATGTTATTTTCATCTACAGAAAAAAAAAATTGCATGTATTTAGCCTTAGGTAGTGAGCTGACACTAGATGTATTCACAATAAAAATTTAAGTCATAGTGTGGTAGTGCAAGTTCAATGTTATGATCTTTTCAAATATATTTCAATAAGAATAGTAATTAACATTTGTACATGATTGAGATCATGCATAGACTGAGATGATACTGAGATACCGTGTCAAATACTTATCAGGAACCAAAAACAAAAAATAAACTTAATCATGATTATCGTTATTAAATAGCTTAAATCAATTTGTACTGTCAGAATTAACTTAAAAAAGACATGACAATTCAGGCCTACCATAAATAGTACTCTTGCTCGTCTCTCTAAATAGCTTGGCACCACCTAATGAAAGGAATGTTTCCAACCAGTATTTAATACTCTAAATAACAATGATTTACTTGAACATCAGAGAACCTTGTAGGTACCTCTTATTCTTACCGACACTAGAAAGGAGACTAACAATTAATGTGTTTAGATAATTAGTATACTGTTACTTGTGTTGCTTGTACAGTAAATGGTCTAGTTGGTAAGTGACACAAACATTTAGGTACACATATGATGTATCAGAAGCCTTTTGGCAATCATGTGAGTGTTGTGAGATTTTAGGTGGACATGTTAGTGGGACAAGAGGTTAGGTACACATGTGATGCAACACGAGCCTTTAGGCAATTAAGTCTACGGTGCGAATAATAGTATCATTTAACCTTAAAAACTATTTGTTATTAATATATCTTTTGAGTATGTTACAAGTAGTGGAAGATTGACAACTATCTTATTCATTACTACAATTTATGATAAACAAGCACAATAGTGACTTTACTACAAAAAATCATGTATGTGGTGATAATTTTTTTGTATAGCGTTATTTATAAACACCATTATATATGCGTCTGGCAATTCTGCATATTATCATAAATCTGGGCGTCACAAAATATAATATGACATTTTTGTGCGAACTACTATATAGCATCCGCCATATAACAAGTTCTATAAAAAGACAGTTTTTTGCATGTGAATAATATCAGTTGAAAGTGTCATAATTGTTTCAATTGACAAATCATGTTGAGGGCAGAAAATGGTACATGTGAATGTCATTATTGTATAATATGATAATTGTAAGGGTTATTATTATAATAAATTGTGAATTATAATATGTTAGTTAGAATTGTCCTAATTCAAATATTAAATAAGTGGAATATATCCATCATTTGATAATTATTAATGATATTAAATATATTAAACTTGCTTTCATAATTACTATTTAGATAATTAAAAATGATACAAACTTTATAATAACAAAATATTTTCATTGCATTTAAGTACCAAGGCTCACACTATATTGTTTTAAAACATACTAAATTATATGTGATAACCTAAAATGTCAACACATTGATATAAGATAACTATTGTGAACTATTCAAGTACAATTACAAATGAACTACTAGAAGAAATATAAAAGAAAAAACAACAAAATTAATTTGTCTTGTTGTCTTACAATTTGATTTGGCGTTGGAGCATTACTTTTAACATTTGATGTCTGAAATAAATAAAAGAAAGTTATAAGTTATTATAAAATAAATGAAAATAATGTATAGAAACTAGTATTGAAGTAGTATTGAAGTTATACATCAATAGTAATATTAGAATAAAAATTAAAGTTAAGTATTGGAGGCAGGTAGTGAGGTTTGTGTATGTACAAATTCAAAATTTAGTTTGTGTAGACTGTGTTTTGTGGTTGAGTTTTGTATGAACATTACAATGGATATGTATCACCCAATAGAGTGGCCAACCTGAAGAGGAATTCTAAATTAGCTACCCAATTTTGATTTCAGAATTAAATTAAACTTGTCTATGTGTTTTGAAAACAAAGATAATAATTACTTAAAGATTACTTTAGCTAAGAACTAAACTCAAAATGTTTCTTTTAATGTCTTCCAAAATTGTTCCATTTTAATGGATAAAAGGATGTTGGTATTGCATCCAACAAGTTTTGAACTTGGTATCTCTAGTGTCATCTTTTATGTCAAAGGAAAGCAAGGAAGACTGATTAAAGTCACATATCACAACAAGAAATATATTTTGATATGGCACTATTAATTAGACTATAATATCACGAATATCTTTTTTTAATAGCAATATAAGAAATTATTTCTCCATTTCATCAAAAACTTGTCACACCTTTTTTTCTACTGTAAACTTCACATTAAATGTCACTCCTTAATAGGAGAAAAGATTTGCAGTTTGTATTATTACATGACTACCATTTTTCATATAAAGATTTTTTTGTCAACAAAAGGCAGCATTTTGGTGTTTAAGCACCTATAGTTGTTCAAATCACCATGACTTCAATAAAGAATAGTGCACATGATCATAGAAGAACCCACCAATAATATAAGAATCTTAATATTTTGCAATTCCATGCTTATAAAATGACTGAAAAATGCAATGATGAAAAGAAAGGGAGAGAGAGATAGAGCGGGAGGCAGGCGGTGGTAGGTGTAGACTCTCTTTCCATTAATTATAAATAATCACCCCCAGATCATGCGCATACATCATATCACTCCCTTAATTATAGCTTATATTATTCCTTAATTATTTGTCATAATGTACATATCTCTCTATATCTTTTCGTTATAATTATTCAGGAACAAATCCTTCTATAATATATATATATATATATATATATATATATATATATATATACTCGTACATATTTGTATGAGATATGTGCTCAATATATAAAATTATGTTTCTTCATATGGTATCTGAGCTATAAGGTTAACTAGCCTTTTTCGATCCTATCAATGGACATTGCTACTCCTTCCGCTTACTCTTTCGTGGAACTTGTCACAGCAACTCAACTACCCATTAAACTATCTTCCTCAAATTACCCCACCTGTTACAAGCAAGTTATTCTTTTGTTGACTGCAAATAATGTACTTGGCTATGTTTATAACACCCTTCCATGTCCTCCAACAACAATTGGAACTGGTGACACAACTGTTGAAAATCCTGCTTTTATTGCTTGGAAGCTTCAAGATAATTATGTGTTTTTGGCTCTGTTTGGTACTTGTGGTCCTGAGGCACAAATTGTGATATCCTCTACTACCTCATCCGCTGATGCAATGTCGAGATTACCAAGGTTTATGACAATCGATCTCGCACTAGGATCATCTCTCTTAAAAAGCGTCTTTCCTCCATCACCAAAGGTGATTTTAATGTCTGTGACTATTTGCGCTCTATTTGCTCCATAGCTGATGACCTTGCACTTATTGGTTATTTTGTTGATGATCTTGATCTTGTCATTGTGACCCTAAATGGTCTTGGCCCTGCTTATTGCGAGTTTTGTGCATCAATCGGCACTCGTGACACTCCGCTGTTGTTTGATGAACTTTTTGATAAACTTGTTGACTATGAAATTCTCCTTCAACGGGAGGAGTGACAACAATCGTCCTTCCCTGTTACTGCCAACTATGTTTCTCATTTATCTTTCTCTCATGGTCACCACAAACGTTCAATGTCATCCCCTGGTAGAGTATCTCTTGCTCAGGGCAACCTTTCTAGTTCTCATCCACGTAACTCTTCCTCTAGGTCTCCCTTTATTTGTCATTATTGTGATCGTCGTGGTCACATTGATAAGACTTGTTATAAATTACATGGTTATCCTTCTAATCATTCTCGTCGTCAAGCAAATATGGTTAATAAGGAACCACCGTGGCTTTTGGATTCTGGCGCATCTCACCAAGTCACTAGGGATCTTGCTAATCTCACTTTAGCCCATGATTATACTAGTAATGATAAACTTGTGGTTGCAAATGGTAAGGGACTCACCATCACTCATAGTGGTTCAACTTCTCTTCCCAGTTCCTCCTCCCCACTTCACTTAAATAATGTTCTTTATGTTCCTGACATATCTCAAAATCTTCTTTTTGTTTCCCAATTATGTCAAAGCAACTTTGTATCTATTGAATTTTTTCCATGGCATTTTTAGGTCAAGGATTTGAGCATGAAGGCGATCCTAGTACGCGAAACGAATGAAAACAATGTGTACAAGATTTCTTGCCTACCTTCTCATCCTCAATCCAATCATATCCATTGTCACACCTTCCTTTCCACTTGACATAGTCGCTTAGGACATCTCACTTCTTGCATCCTTCATCATGTACTTAAGGTCAATGCCATTCCATTTTTATTCATCATTTGTTCAATGTTCAAATTTTTTAGCGAATAAGAGTCACAAATTGCCTTTATGCCTCATATTGGAACCTATAGTCCAGTTATTAAGCCTCAGACTATCAAGCTAGTTCTTTGTACTGCTCTCTCTCATGGTTGGCCTTTACGTCAAATGGATGTTAATAATGCATTTCTTCATGGTAGTATCTCAGAACATATTTACATGTCTCAACCAACAGGTTTTGTCAACTCTTACTTTCCAGATTATGTATGCAAACTTCACAAAGCGTTGTACGGTCTCAAACAAGCACCAAGTTCTTGGTATAATGCTCTAAAGGATTTTCTTATCACAATGAATTTCTTAATTCTCGATCTGACACTTCTTTATTTGTATACAATCGGGATGGTGTTGTCGCATATTTTCTTGTTTATGTAGAGGATCTAGTACTCACAGGCAATAATGGCTCATTTCTGAATGTATTCAAGACTGCCCTTGCATTGAAGTTCTCTTTAAAGGATCTCGGGTCTCCTCATCATTTTCTTGGTATGGAAATCCTTCCTACATCTCACGATTTGTTTCTTTCACAGCAGTACTATGTACATGAGTTATTAATTTCTACAAACATGCAAGATGCAAAGCCTGTCTCTACCCCTCTTTCTACTTCCAGTGATTTGACTCCAACGTCTGATACTCCCTCATGTGATATCCGCGAGTTCCATCGTATTATTGGTTCCCTACAATATTTGTATCTCACTCGTCCAAATGTTTTTTTTCTCAATAAATAAACTATCACATACATGCAAGCTCCCACTGAAATTCGCATGAAAGTTTTCAAGCATCTACTTCGCTATCTCAAGGGGACACTTGACCATGGTCATCACCTCTCTCGTGCCACAGATCTCTCTAACAGCATTGTGATTCTGATTGGGATGGAGATACTCATGATCGCAAGTCTATTGCTACCTATCTTATTTATATGGGTACTAATGTCATCTCTTGGTCCTCCAAGAAGCAACCCACTGTTGCTAAATCTTCAATAGAGGCTAAATATCGAACTATAGCAACCACCACCACTGAACTGTTGTGGTTACAAGAATTATTAAAGCAGCTTGGTCATCCAATTATTAAGACGCCGCAATTGTTTTATGATAATATTGGAGCTACCTACCTTTGTGCCAATCCTGTGTTTCATACCCGCATGAAACATCTTGCCATTGACTATCATTCTGTTTGCGACTTAGTTGTTTCTAAGGAACTTCAAGTGTCTCATGTGCCAACAAGTCATCAACTAGCTGATCTACTTACCAAGCCTTTGCCTCACTCTCACCATGCATTTCTTCTAGACAAGATTGACGTTCGGTCTCCCTCCTCCATCTTGCGGGCGCGTGTAGACTCTCTCTCAATTAATAAAAAATAATCACCCGCAGATCATGCGCATACATCATATCACTCACTTAATTATAGCTTATGTTATTTCTTAATTATTTGTCATAATATACATATCTCTTTGTATCTTTCCGTTATAATTATTCAGGAATAAATCTATTCAGAAACAAATTCTTATGTAATTTATATATATATATATATATACTCGTACATATTTTTATGAGATATGTGCTCAATATATAAAATTATATTTCTTCATAGTAGGAACGCATGTCGCTTAAATATAACAAATTCTCAATGTGCCGTTACAAAAGCCTGCATGTGACATACTAGAAACAACGGTGACAATTATTCTTTTTTTTGACAGCTGTATAATCTGAAATGAAAGTTTAAATACTCAATTCTACCACAATTTTCATATTAATCAATAATACATTAGATAAATCTGTAATGTTTCACAAAATTCTAAAAAATAATGGAGGACTTCAAAGTTGCTCTGATTCACTAATTTACTCCATTTTCTGTAGTAAAAATCAAAGGGTCAAGATAAGGGAGGACTTCCCGTTGTATAGCACACTAAGTATAACCAATTTATAAATCGACAATGAAATAAAACATTGATAAGTTTTTCTAACAAAAAATAGCTGGTGATTGTTATTATCAAAATAGTGAGCCTTATATTACCTTGTGATTAATTTGTTCTTGTAAAGAAAACATGTGTCCATGTTCTGAGTCCTAGAAACAAAACTCTACATAAGAGACGTTCTAATGCCACACAAGCAAATGAATCAAAACAAAATGTATGAACCTTTCTTGAGAGAAACATAGTCTATGGCTACTAATTCACAGAAAAAACATGGCCTAATGGTGACCAAATATCCATATACTAAGTATAGCAAGAAAGAAAGAGCTCCTATTACTTTACTTATCAATCACAGAGGCAGTTCCCTCCCGCAACTCAAAGAGAAATTTCACAAAGTCTTAGAGAATAAAACAACACTTGCAACAATCGAAAACACCACAAGCCTTAAGCAACTTAAATTCATTAAGTAGCCTCATTCAAAAATCAAAGTCATTGATTTGAAGCATGAAAGGCTTTCCTACCACATTTTTTTTTTATAATTATCCAAAAGAAGAGGAGGTGGGAGGAATATACCACGTGCTACTTGCAAGGATATTTATCTTTGACAATAAGAGACTCAATTCAAAGAAAATGAATTTGACTCTTAAAAGTGAGTAGTCTTAAAGTAAGTACTCACTATAATTAATGAATGAGAAAACCTTTAGACTTTATATGGATTGAGAAGTGGATTTGAAAAAGTGAATTTGAATTGATATGAGATAAAAATGTGTAAAAAGTTGGATTGTCTAAATTAAGAAAAAGATAATAAAATTTAAATTAAAAGTTTATAAAAATTTGTGAGTGATATAATAAATATAATAAATATTTTAATATTTTTAATATATAAAATTATAAAATTATATATTTAATTCTTATAATTAAAAATAAAATATATAATAGAATTGATAATTTTCTTTAAAAAATTTATAAAAATATTAAATTATGTAATTATTTTTAAAATAAAATTAATTTATAAAAAAATATAATTAATTTATTAAAGAATTGATTAATTTTTTAAAATATAAATTTTTAAACAACTTTATTATTGAATTTAAATAATATTATTCTTTTATAACAATAAAAAATTATTATTATATAATTTATTTTTATTTTAAATAATCATTTATTTTATTAAATTATAATTATATTCATATTATTATTAATTATTATTATTTATTTTACTAACTTATTTTATAAAAATTTTATATAATATTTAAAAAACTTATTTTATTATATAATAAATTAAATTATTATATATATATATATATATATATATATAATCGATGATAATGATTATATATATAATCTATTGAATTTATTATTAATATTATTTTATAAGTTTATTAAATTTATTTAAATATTTAATATTAAATTTATTTAAATATTTAATATTAAATATATTAAATATTTTTTTAACTATTTTAACATTTATTTTATAATAAATCTAATTATTACATATTTTTAATTATTTAGTATTTTAAATTAAAACAATAAATTTAGTTTTTATATTTATTTAATTATGATAAATTTAATATTTTTATTTAATTATGAAAAGTAATTATTCCTTCAAATCTTCGTATAAAGGAATTTTTATTTTTTTTGTTTCCTGTACTTTATTGTTTTGTTTTTCCAACTTTATCTTTCTTTCTTTGCATTGAAAACAAATACAGCGTTAATATGTTAATACATACATACTTTATTATTTATGTACAGACAATATCACTCATTCTTCTCGTCAACTCTTAAAATTATTTATTTTGATGAGTTAATAATCGGATTTCAAAAGTAAATGTTTTAAGTTGATGACAAAAAAATCAGCAATGAATATTATGTACATATCAAATATCAAATCATAAATGTAAAATAAACTATTAATCCCTGATTCTTTTCATAAGTATTGATATAACTGATATAGCTCAGTTCACACTAGGCCATTTGGAACAAAAATAAGTGCATAATTTTTCCTCACATTCACAAAGTAAGGACATCCAAGTCTGTTGAATAAAGATCACAAATCAAAACATTCATATTTGAAATGTGCATTTCAGTTTCAATTTATCAATATAAAATGAGTCCAAGCAATCATCTTCTAATGAAAATGCATACATGTTGTATCATCAAGTCACCACAAGGAGCAACGACATCGTACTGGATGCAAGGCGACAATGTTTCGGAATCGGCGCGATTGAGCACGGCCAAAACAGAGAAGAAGCAACATTGGGTGTGTAAATAGCGATTTTGTCAAAAAAAAAATGAATAAATATTAAAAAATTTGAGCTGTTGTTGGAAATAGCTAGAGATGAGTCATTTCAATAATTTATGAATGGGTGTAAACCTCATTTTACAAGCCAGTTTTATAAGGTTTAGTTGGGCTTAAATTTCATTTCTTAATATAGTATAAGAATCTATCCTAGCACGCTTCTTGGGCCACTCGCTATCGAGCTGCTATCAGATTACCCTTAAACAATATAGTCACACATGTTCGAATTTAACAATCTCGACATGAAAGAATGTGTTGAAAATCTTACATCGACTAGAGATGAAACATTTCAATAGTTTATAAATAAATACAAACCTCAGTTTACAAGCTGATTTTATAAGATTGAGTTAAAACTTAAATTTTATGTAAAAATAAATAAAAATAGAAAAAAAAGTTAAAATATGTAAAAATGACAGTTTTAAAATTGTTACCCGTTCACTCACGTCTATTCTTAACTTCCCGCAATCTGATTTTCTCTCTTGGCTGCTTTCACTTAAGAGAGGGGAGACAGGAATACTAGTGTTTCTTTTGGTGGCACTGTGTCATCAAGGAGGTGTTATTGAAGCGGCGGCACCGTCACCCACCACTCCCCGCTACGCCAACACCTATTCTAGATTACATCGCAGAGCATTCGTGCTTGCATGGATAGTTCTTCAATAATATGTGGGTGTTTTTTTATTCATGTTAAAAGGCATAGTTGATGGGTGTTTTGGTTTGCATGAAACGCATATGGGTGATACAGATCATTTCTAGTTGCATCCACAAATAAAACTTTTAATATAAGTGCACATGCCAAATCACCACAATGTTTAATTGAGAAGGTACAGATATTGCAAAATATCTTAGTGATTGGCAAAAATATAACATTGCGCCATTGTTTATGCAAATTTTTAAATTAGCTGCTTTTGTTTATTAGGTGAAGGATGCAATTTTTCTTATCATTACATTCCATTTTAATACACGTTGGGGCACTCCTTTACTTTTCTTATTTTGTTTCATGCTTTTGCATGCACTCACCATTCATCTCTCTCTGTCTATTTTTTATGCTAATATTAAGTGCTTTCCCATGGCCCTACTTGCATTTCATTTCTAGAATTGAAAGATTATTGGAAAACAGAATGGACCCACACCGTTTAACTTGTTTATTTGTTTTATATTTTAAATTTTGAAGTAATGCATTCTAAATTTTGGGCCTTTGTTTCTAGGGTCCTCTAACATCCTTTTTCCTATTCTTTCCTATTCTTAATATCGACTTTGTTATTTATAACACATATTTTCATATTCACACCAGATTGTTTTTAAAAAGAGAACCCGGCTCCCTTTGATTTATTCACCAGTTTTGTTATTTGCACTCCTTTTTTCTATACACCCCAACTTTTCTTAAAAAATAAAATAAAATCTAAATTTTAAATATTTTCTTTTAGATATCGAATGGTCGTATAAATCATACGATATTTATTATGAAATTTTGAAAATAATCTTCATGGGTATTATTTTAAAATAATTTGATTAGTTATCAAATGATCACATACGTCATTCAATATTTAATACCAAATTTCAAAAATAATTTTTGTTGGGTATTATTTAAAATAGTTCGATTATATATCAAATGGACAGTCTCGTCATGCGATATTTAATACAAAATATCATAATGGGTCCTTAAAACTTTAGGAGTAGGAGATCTGAAGTATAAGCTTTCTAATATGGATGCAAAACAACCATTGAAATGGAAAAATGATATAAATGTGTTCTTATTATCCAAAGAAGTAGTTGACATTGCCATGTATCACACTGTCTAAGGTACAAAGAAATAATTGTATTAACTATTTCTTCACTAAAGGATGCCTAACATTAACTCGAGAGGTGGTAAATTTATAGATAATGAGTTTTAACTGATAATACCTGATAAACATTGATGACCCTTTTAGGTTTTTTCAACACATATATCAAACACCATCTTTCAATGGTGGACTATATTAAATGGTCATAGAAGAATGCACGAGATTGAACGTCATACTGAATGAGACTTGACACACATGGATGGCCCTTTCAGACTTTTTTAGAGTGATGCATCGCATTGATCAATGCACCACCTTTTAACGGATCGTCCAAATTAAATGGTCGTAGATGAAAGCATAGGATTGAAGTCACACTAAACAAAACTTAACACTCATGGATGACCTTTCAGACTTTTTTAAAGTGACGCATCACATTGATCAGTACATCACCTTTTAATGGATGGTCCAAATTAAACAGTCGTAGATGAAAACACACAATTAAAGTCACATTGAACGAGTTCTGACACACATTGATGATCCTTTATGTCTTTTTCATAGTGACTCAATGCATAAATCAATGCACCACCTTTGAAGGAATGGTCCATATGATTCAAAGTTCTTTAATGTATAGTATTCAACTTATAAAAACAAACCATCTATTTTCACATTCTTCTATATATAGGTCTACTGTCCATTTTACACCATCTATGATTTAGAACAAAGACTTATAAGCATACCTAAATTTCATACTTCAACTCCATTTTTTTCCGAGTTGCTTTAATAAATGTAAATGTTATCGTGGAAGCAACAAGAACACAAATCTCTACACACATTGGGAAAGTGCAAGCACATCTATACTAAAGAGGGATTAGAAGGAACTTGGAAAATATGGAAAGAAAAAACAAACTCAAACAACATTGAAAATAAGAGAAGAAAATACAAAAAAAAAAAAAAGTTTGCTTTCCTCACTTATTATACATTCATTTTATTTACTTGGACTAAGAGTTTTATCCTTTTATTACTTTTTATCCCTATCACATGATAAACTAAAATTTAATTAGGTGATATATATATATATATATATATATATATATATATATATATATATATGAAAGGTAGAATGTTATATTAGACAAAATGATAAGATAGGAATGGACTTGAGACTCATAGGTTTCCTTTTTTATCTTTATCTATTTGAATTGATATGGAAGTTGTTCTTTTTGTGGTGAATTTTCATCCACTATTTTGGTGAATATTATTTTGCACGTCAAAGTCTGAGTTTCTAAGCAAACCCGTGTGGCAAATAAAGGGGTGTTAGTATCAACGTTAGTGTAGATTTTGTTCTTCTAACATAAATAGTAGGCGTTAACAAAGATATTTGGGGTCAGGAACATAATGTTCTCAGTAAAATCATAGTGGGTTAAAAACTGAATGTGCACACGCGAGGCATTCCCCTGCTCCACATTAATTTCACAACCAATGGTGTTGATCAAAAACTGAATATTCCATCAATATGGCTCAATTTATTTCATTCTTTTGTCTTTTGATACTTTTATATCAATCATTTATTAGAATTGTTTGATCTTGTTCTTAGATAGGTAAATTCTATAACCTATGTCACCCAAGAAACCTATACTTTTGTCTTTCTTTTATTTCCTCTCAGCATCAAATAGACGTGAAGTGTAAACAAATCATTTTGTTAATAATCCTAATCTTCTTGCCTATAATCACAAATGCAGAACGAACACACATGAACCAGCATCAGGTAAGACTATTCCTGTTATTGTACAATTTGATTGTTATTATTTCCTTTTCTTTTTTAGTTCGCATTATGTTGGTTTAGTTAATAACTAGAGTTGGTGCATCTCATACGCATATTTGCTTGTATAGAAGAAAACATAATAAGATGTCGCCTCTCTTCTGAAATGTAACAATGAAAATCTTTGTCCCATGAATGATGATGATTTATTTTTCCTTTCTTGCTTTCTTAATCTTCCAAAACAAATATGAAATGTTTTCTTTCTTGACACAAGTAAATTCTAAAGCAGTCATCCAAAATTTATTCCGTTGCATGCTAAATAAACTCTCATATCTTATATCTCTATAAATGGAAGTCACATCACCAAGAAGACTTCATTTAGTAATATTTTTTCAACATATTATTAGTGTTATTAATGCTTTACCAACAGAAAAGCAGAAGAATCAGACCCATGCAAACAAAGAATTTTAAATAACATGGAGGAAATTTATCAAAAGTGAATGCTACAAATCAAGAGTAGTTTACTACTTTAATTGGAGTTGATAGTTGTTAAGAATCCAAGTGTGAGTCTAAGTCCCACATTAAGTAGAAATGAGATAGTTGAGCAACATATAGGAAAGAAGACCCACAAACCCAATGCCTTAAGGTTTTGGGTTGAAGGTGGTGTAATTCTCTTATATGGGTTTGGCTCAGTTCTCATTCTTGTAAGATCTCCCCGGTGTTTCTCCCCTCGATTTTCCCAACAAGTAGATCAAAGCTGATGGTTCGTCTTTGTGACCGGTACACAGATGTGTACAATTTGACCCCTGAATCGAAAGTCTTCTGTCTTCCTGACGGAGGTTTTAGGCAAGCGTACCCCAATGTGTACCAATGTGAAAGAGCGACTCTCACTTGAGGGGGAGATTGTTAAGAATCCAAGTGTGAGTCTATATCCCACATTGAGTAGAAATGAGATAGTTGAGCAACATATAAGAAAGAAGACCCACAAACCCAATGCAAGGTTTTGGGTTGAAGGTGGTGTCATTCCCTTATATGGGTTTGGCTCACTTCTCATTCTTGTGAGATCTTTACAGTTTTTCTCCCCTCGATTTTCCCAACAATAGCAAATATGTAACCAGGTTGTATTGTAAGATTAGCCCTTAAACTGCAAAACAAGTGGAGAGAAAATATTCTCAATTTGAACAAAGTTCTTCATCCACAAGTTTATTAAAGCAACAAACAACACTTCTTCTCTCTCTATCTCTCTTCTTTTTTTTTTTCTGATTTTTCTTTATCTTCTATTTTCATGTTCATATTTTACTATAGTGTTTTAACAGGCATTGAATCTTATAAATACGACATTCTCTGGATTTTTTCTGTCGGTTGTACACATAAACTTCATCTTATTTTATTAAAGGGTCAAGAACTAAACATGGTAGTAACCCTTTGTATGGTTGTTGTTGTTCTTAGTACTTCTTTGTTTATTCATTTCTTAGCCTAATAGTATCATTCACTTTACATTTTAGTAGAAAATAATGACCCATTTGGGTGTCTCTTTACGCTCGTATTCCTCCACTCCACACTTGTTCCACCTTCTCATTTTGTTATCACAAAGCATTAGCCTCCTATGATTTTACTTGTACAGGATTACCTTCAAAAGGGTCATAAGGAAGAAAATCACAAAGGAGTTTTCCTGCAATCCTTACATCATAACCCTCATGAACAGTCTCCTTTACACTTGCTATGGATTGCTAGTCATAAGTAACAAGTGGGAAAATTTTCCTCTGGTCATAGTTAATGGAGTTGGGTTCTGTTTGAACTACCTTACATTCTCATCTTTTTTAGGTTTCTTACTCATATTCTACCACCTCTTTTAAGACCATGTTATTTTCTTCATGTATAAAGTATCTTTTTAAATCTTCAAAGCTTATTTAAAATTTAAATCAAAGGATTCAACATTCAAGCAAAATCATCAACAATCACTTCTGCAAACAAATTTAAAAGATTACGATATCACTTCAAATTCAAAACTTCAAGGTCTTTTTGTAAAAAAATGTAGGTGTCAAACACTAGATTACTTCACTTAAGTAAGGTAGAAATGAATAAGATAAATAACATATAAGAAATTATTTCCTTTTCCACGAACTTCCTCAAAATCATCATCTAGTTCAACAAGGAATATATGCATCCTTAATCTTTTAATTGACTTCTAATATGAATTTTGAAAATGATTGAGACCCAATACAAAACATAAGTTCAGGTACTATGTAGTGACAATGGAGGAGAATATATTCAATCATTCAACATTTTTTAGTAGCCAAAGGAATTTTCATCTAAGATCTTATCCAAATAATCCATAATAGAATAGGATGGTGGAACAAAATTATTATCATCTATTGGAAGTGATATAAGTTGCATTGATTGGGACTCATATGCCAACAATATATTAGGGAGAAGCTCTCACACTTTATCAACCAAATATTGTCTAAATCGCTTATAAATGTAGTAGTAAGTCCTAGAATTGTTGAACTAATGCACAAGTAAGTTATGTGTGTGTTTCTTGACTATGTTAATCACCAAAAAGGATATTGATGCTACAATCCACAAATCAAGAAAATGTCTACTACTACATATGTAATTTTTCATGAGACCTTGATATACTTTTCCTTTTTGTCTGAAATTCAAGGGGAGAATTATGATGAAATTTATATTTTTATTCCACAAGAAGTTAATATTGAGTTTAGATTAGGGAAAGGAAGTAACAAAGTTGTATTAGGAGATGATGCAACAATATGATGATCAACACCTACATAACGAGGAAGAATTTGAGTATGTCAAGATCAAAAGTTTGCTCGTTGATATACCACACCAGACGTATCCTAAAGAACTTAATACAACAAATTTTTTTTTGTCAAATCATATAACTAGAGGTATTCCTAAGCCTACTTATGACCTGACTTCACTAATAAAACCAAGTATACTATGAGTAATTACATTTGTAACAAAAAAAATTCTAGCTCAAATATCACATGTATAAGTCAATTATTTACTATATTTATTCCCAATAGTGTGTAGGAAGCTTTAGCTGACTCTATGTGGAAGAATGTTATGAACAAGGAGAAGAAAACCTTGCAACAAAATAAGAATGATAGAATGTCATTTTGAAATAAACCAATAGGATTTCAATGGGCGTATGGTGTTAAATTTAACCTAGACCATATAATTGAGGTATTCAAAGCTAGATTAATGACAAAGGGGTATATACAAGCATATGAAATAGATTACACTGAAATATTTGCTTCTGTAACCAAAATTACCACAATTTGAGTATTGTTATCTCTAACTATAAACCTTGATTAGTCCTTACAACAATTTGACATGAAAATTTTCTTCTTACATGGGGAATTGTATAAAGAAGTTTATATTGAGCTACCAGAAGGATATGAGATCCCGGATACACATAGCAAGAATGTATGCAAGTTAAAGAAGTCCTTGTATGAACTAAAGCAATCACCACGAGCATGGTTTGGTATTCACCAAGTCAATGCTTGCTTTTGGATATCAATAGAACAACCAAGATCATACCTTGTTTATAAAGAAAAAAGCATGAAAAATTATAATTCTCATTCTTTATGTTGATGAAATTATAGGTATAGGAGATGATATAAACGAATACAAGGCATTGAAAGAGTATTTGGCAAATGAATTTGAGATTAAGGATCTTGGTCTTTTGAAGTACTTTCTTAAAATTGAGGTCTTAATATCAAAATCATGTATTTTTCTCTATTAACGAAAGTATGTATTAAATTTATTGAAAGAAAATGGGATGACAATTTCTCAAATTGAAGGGGGGTTAAAGTTGTGTATCGAAGAAGATCAAACTTCAAACAACGATGGGAGATCTTAGAGACATGTAGGAAGATTAATGTATCTCTTATACACTAGACTAAATTTAGCTTATGCTTTTAGTGTGATTAATATGTTCGGGCACAATCCATGTAAAAAAACACATTGATTTGTTATACGGATTTTAAGGTACATAAAAACTACTTTTGGAAAATGAGTTTTATTCAAGAAGAACTCCAACTACAAGGATGTGATGTAGATTAGGCAGATGCTCTTAATCATAGAAGATTAACCTCTAGATACTTCACATTTTTAGGAGGTAATCTTGTCTCGTGGAAAAGCAAGAAGCAGAAAGTTATAGCCATATCCAATGCATGAACTAGACTTAGAGGAATGGTTCTTGGACTCTGATGGAAACCAACTTGTGAAGCTTCAATATTCTTGTTGTCTTTCACTACTTGCTCAAAAGGTACTTCCATAAATCAAAACCCTAATTTGAGGTAGTCAAATTTTGATTTGCTAACTAGGATTTTGGCCTACCAATCAAGCCCCAATTGAAGCCCCATTTGTGCTTTTATAAATTACAAAGAAAATATCTACTCCTATATATGTATTTGCATTTTTTTTACAAAATCGACAATGCTAACAAGAAGGAAGAGATTTCACATATTCTTCTCTCAAGTATTTAATCTTCTTCCACGAGGCTTCATCTTCTCATTTCTTTAGCCAAAGATGTGGTGGTTAGATGGTTTCCATCAGACTTTGTGAAGGTTTCTGGATCAAACTACTTTCGTTGGAGTTAGGGTAAGTACATATGTGTCTTTTTCAATTATGGATGACATTGCTTAACACTCTATCTAATATTCTAGAATTGTCAAATATTCGATTTAAATATCAACTATTGAGATAAGAAAAATGTATATATATATATATATATATATATATATATATATATAATATATATATCTATCTATCTAACTATCTATATATATATATATGTATATGTATATATATGTATATGTATATATATATATATGTATATATATATATATATATATGTATATGTATATATATATATACTATGAATGGAAATTATATAGTGAATTTTATTTTTAAATTTTTGATCCATATGATATGCATATTTGCTTACATATAAGAGAATCAAAGTGTAATAGTAATGAAAACATAATAGGATGCCACCTCCCTTTTGAAATGGAAAATACTCTACTTCATGGATGATGATGATTTATTTTACCCTTTTTGCTTTCTTAGTACTTTAAAAGCAAATATTAAAAAGGATGTTTGAAGGAGTGTTTGAAAGAAGCTCGCCTGAGTAAGCCTTGAGGGTGCTTTAGCGAGGGACACATGGTTTGCAACAACAAATTAGAATAATTAAGATCGCATTGACAACTTTATGTTGTTGTTTGACCTAGAATCACTCTTTGAGTAGGTTGCAAAGAAAAAACCTAACTCAACTATTATAAATTTAGGGCTAGACATCACAATACCAACACATAACTAAATTTGTAGAGATACAAAACTCATTTTAGTGTTTAGTGTAAGCGTTAAGTCATGAGTAGCTAAGCACCTTATTGTTAATTAGAGGTTAATGTAGTTGTTTGACTCATGTAATTCTTATTCTCTTTTCAACAAGATTGATTAATTCAATTAAATGCTTGTAGTTTGCTCTTAATGTTTGTTTGGTGTGATTAATTGAATCAGAGAAACCCGATTTTAATTAGGAGTTAGGTAAAAACATTAACATCACTTATTTCTTAGGAAGGGGAAATATTTATCAATTAATTTCTCAGTCCATGGCCTCAATGCTTATTGTTTAACCAATTTCACCAAGAAATCGAGATATTCTTTAAGTAATTTAAGTTTCTAATTATTACCCTTATTTTTATTTTCAAATCCTAAATTTATCTACTGTTTTAATTAAATAATTACATAGTAAATCTCTACGAATTTGATATATATGAACGTTTGTTCATTTACTACTCGTGACAATTTGGTATCTTTGCTAAAGCATTGTCAAATACTTTCCATCCAACCAACCTTCTTACCCATGCTTCAAATAGATCGATCTATCCAATAGAAATGACCATTGAGTCACCCCTATAAACAGTCCTTTAAACACCAACCGTAGATGCTACCTCGATAGCCACTTTTTAAATAAATGGACTCAGGTGCCTTTAATAAAAGTGTTGTGAATTGTGCCCAGAACTTCAATTATATCTTAGAGTTGTAGCAAAGGTTGACAATTTTTTATATGACATAGATCTCTATTTTACTCAACTTGTTATACTTCGAAGTGCCTTTGGTATTAAACATCTCTTTCTTGTGTTGGCAAAGGACAAACTTAGCATACAACAACAAAAGGTTAGTTTATTATGTCGAAAAATTTATTGAGATGTGTGTGAGTCTATGATGATGACTTTTTAAAATAATATAACAAATTCAAACTAAATTTATGTTATGTAAAAAGCCTTCACTTAAAGCTTTACATTTTGATAAGGTTTAATGTATGAACAAGACAAGTAAGATCAATCAAACATGACTCAAAATTGATAGATATCCAATAACTTGCAACAAAATTAAGACCCCAACCAATCGGTAGAAATATGTAATTAATGAACATAAACAAATCTAACTGATTAAACGGAAACACCTTGATGTTTTAATCCATAAGAATCGAGAATAAGTGATTTAGTCAATTGAAAAGTCTTGAATAATCTTCGATTGTCTTATATGGTTATTAACAATGTAGTATGAGTTTTGGAACTCAAAAACAAATCAATTCCATAAGAAAACAATGAACTATATTCTCAACAATTCAAAATAGAAATTGGAATTGAAAACTAAACACATACAACAAGTTCAAGTTCTTATAATCTTGCCACTAAACACAAATTTAATCAAGTGGTTATATAAGTGTTAATGTTTGATTCTTTGAAACAAAGAGATGAGAAGAATGTGCAAACATGAAGAAGAAAAATGAATAAAGAACACACACTTTGAAAGAGATAAGTGTAAATAAAAATCACCACTTGACTTTGAAAAACTCAAGATAAGATTGCAAGGTTAAGGACTTGCCTCTTGAACTCAAGAATGAGGAAAACTTTCACTAATTCATTGATCTTTTCAGGTGATGTTACAAATGAGATCCATCATGTTTATATAAGTAAGACTCATGAATTTGATAGACATGGACATGTTTGATTTGTGTGTTAAGCTTCCCAAACAAAACCCTTACAAGAAAATGAAAGATCTATACTTAATTTGGTTGGTTTTCCTAAGTTGCCAACCAAAGTCTTTATTTTTTTTTTCGTTATGATATTCTTATAGTCAAACTACTTGTCTTTTATTTTTATTCTAAAAAAAGATATTATTCTATCTATATTTTTATACAAAAATTAGTTATATCTCTAATATCTTCTTCAAGTCTTTTGTATATTTTTTTTTATATGTCTTCTACCCTAATCTTAAGAATTTCTTATAAGTTTTTATTCCTTGACTCTTTTTTCTTAAATCTTTTAAGTTCTTTTTAATATGAAATCACGTCAAGTCTTAATAATACTATAAAATATTTTCACAATTATTCTATTTTTTTTTTAAATAAAACTGTCATTAATAATACTATTGAGATATAATTAATATTAATAAACGGTGATTAATAGAATTGATCAATCATGCACACTGTTAATTAGAAATATAATAATAATTATAAAATTAATATGTATAATTTGATGATTTTTATTATTATAATAATTACTTTAATTTTATATTTTAAAAATTGTTTATATATATATATATATATTAATTAGTAGTACTAATTAAATGGAATAAAATATGTACATAAAGAATCGATGGAGGCTTGGACAGTGTGACTAAGAAATGTCCACGCTATCCATAGGCAAGAAACGAACATTTTCATTCAATCCAAGCTTAATTACAACCCCTAACATATTTACAATAAAATCCGTTTACACACAAAATCTCAAAGCCGGCGCCAATTTGAATCCCTGGATAAGGTTACATTTCTTGCACCCTCTTCTTCTTCCCCAAATCATTCTCTTCTTCTAGGTCTCCTTCACAAGAACTAACACTCTGTGATCAAACCCTAATGGCCACACTTCAAGCTTCTCTTCTATCCAAACCTTCCCTTCCCTTTCCATTTCCATTCCCATTCTCGTTCCTCTCTCCCAATCACTCCTCATTTTCCCTCTCATTTCACTCCACGCGCCGCCTTTCCTCCACGCTCCTCTGCTGCACCTTTCGCGCCGACAGCGTCAGTTCCTGGTCGGAATCCAATGACAACCCCTCCGAACACGGTCCGGGCAGCACTTTGCCCGAACCGGACACCAGCGCAGATATAATTTATTCGACAGAAGAAGGTGCGGTTTTGGTTTCTGATTCGGGCGAGGTGAGTTTGGAAGGTGGGGATACTGTGCAGCGGAGTGGTGCGGATTTGGAGAGCGAGGTAAATATTGCGAATGGAAGGTTTTCGATAATGGTGTTAATTGTGGGGCTGTGGGTGAAGGCGAGGGAGCGTGTAAAGAAGGCTCTAGCGGAGTTTCTTGATTGGTGGCCGTTTTGGCGGCACGAGAAGCGCCTCGAGCGGTTGATCGCTGAGGCCGACGCGAACCCGCAAGATGCTGCTAAGCAGAGTGCTCTGTTTGTGGAACTCAATAAGCACAGGTACGTTTTTGAAATTGGAAATGTTATTTGATTGATGACTGCTCAAGAATAGAAGGTTCTTGAGCTATTTTTTTCACTTGTACGGTAGCTACAGGTAAAAGTAAAACTAATACGATTTGATATTCGTTGAGGGGGTGATAAAATCTTGGGCTTTGATTGCTCATGCATGTGCTCGTGCAAGAATTGTTCTGGTTTCTGTGTTTAATGATGTAGGACAGTGAAAAACTGTGAGTTGTAGTTACATATATGAATTTGAGAGTTATTGGAGAATGTAGCTCTTTTAGGCTTACAGAAAAAGAAGAAAATGTTACATTAGAAAAAAATTTGCTAGGTAGACAATTACACTACAGAGGTTTTTTCTGTAGAATATGTATTGATTTGTGTGATTATGTGTATTTTGCTAGTCCCGAATCTGTTATCAAGCGGTTTGAACAAAGGGATCGAGCTGTGGACAGTAGAGGGGTTGCGGAATATCTTCGAGCTCTTGTGATTACTAATGCAATTAGTGAATATATTCCAGATGAGGATTCTGGGAAAACTTCTAGCCTTCCTACCCTGGTAATCATTTTGTGGTATATGCTTTTCACTATTTATTATGTGTAATCAAATTCTTAGTGGTTCATATTCATGGGTAGGGGTAGAGGGTTTTCTGTACATCTTGATTGGCATCTATTTGTTTCTGCTTGATTTCCCTGACCATTATGTGTGATATTTGGATTTGTTTTGTAATTGGTAATTTAATCTGTGACTGTTTTGATCAAAATGCTTTACTGAGTTCTGTTCCTACTGCTGAATTATATTATTTTTTTAAAAGTATGTTTTTTCTACCAAAGTTTTTAGTTTCACGCAGTTCTTCATCAGATTTTGACATTTGCATCAATTCCCGTGTTAAAAGAAAATTATTTTTATTGTATTTTCCTGATTTATTATCAATTATGATTAAATTTTTTTTAACCTTAAAGTTTTTGGATGTGCTCATGGATCATATCCTAAGAGGTAGTGCCATTATTATCCGTACTTGGGAGGATGACGTGTTTCTAGTGGGAGATTTCTTGAAAGGGAGGAGAGGGGTATTAAGCTTTTGGCATAGTTGGTTCTGTCAAGAAGATGGAGCAAATGACACATGTAAACTGTAGTAGTCAAATACAGCGCATGAATTATAGAAATGCATCAAGTGTGATGTGTGACTGAAAATGCCAACAAGATACATAAGGTTAGTATTGTTGAGACTTTGATGTTGTGGTGCATAATTGACATACAAGAGATATGATAGGTTAAGGAATGAATGCAAATAAGAGAAAGTAGTGGTAGTCTCCACTGCGAGTCATAGATTCTCTTTGGAACTGAAGATTGTTTGGCCATGTGAAAAGAAGACAGACAGATAGATAGGAGCCTCAGTAAGAAGAATGGACTAAAGGCCCTGCAGGATAGTCCGAGGATAAGGAGAAACCAATAAAAGATTGTTGACGAACCCTTTGAAACAGAGCTGTATCCAAATAGACTTTTTGAGGATTTATTTCATGACATAAAACAATGTCCTTGTTTAATACATATAATTGACCCATCAAATATGGAAGACTCTTTGGTGGTGTTTTTTTTTTTTTTTTTCATAAAAGATTTGATACTTTTTAAGCACGTATATACAATTTTTGGAAGTATTTCTCTAACATACATTTCTGGATGAGTTATTTTGCACTCCCTTTTTGCCTTTAAACCCATGATAGATTTATAATGGACCCTAAAAGATGATTCTTGTCCTCCTATGACTGCATAAGAGATGATTTGTAATGGGTACTTTCTTTTGATCATAATAGCAGCCTTTAGACTTTTTTAGGTCTTGATGTACTTGTGTTATAATGAAAAACTGATGTTAAACCTATTTTTCAGTTGCAAGAGTTGAAGCAGCGTGCATTGGGTAACACAGATGAAACTTTTCTTAATCCTGGAATATCTGAGAAGCAGCCATTACATGTAGTTATGGTAAAAATTATTGCAAAAGACTTTCTATGTGCTTTTATTGGTTATCATTTTTAAATCATGTCGGACATTATTGTTTAATTTTTCTATTGTAACCCAGATTCTTTTTCGTTTATTTATTCTTGGAATCTCATTAAGCTGTCTCCTTTAGGTTGATCCTAAAGTATCGAATAAATCACGTTTTGCACAAGAGCTTCTCTCGACTATTTTGTTTACCATAGCTGTGGGGTTGGTCTGGTACGAGTCTTCAGTATTTCTTTCTTCCCTTCTTTTTTTCTCATATATAATCCACTATTTCATTTTGTATATTGTATGGCTACTACACATCCTTTCAGGTTTATGGGAGCTGCTGCACTTCAAAAATACATAGGAAGCTTGGGTGGGATTGGACCTTCAGGAGTTGGATCAAGTTCTTCCTATGCCCCAAAGGAGTTAAATAAGGAAGTGATGCCAGAAAAGGTTAACTTGTTAATATGTTCTTACTTTTGTACTCAGATTTCTAGAAAAGTTTGGAAAATAGATTATTCTATATTTCTTGAGTGTTATATGATTTAATAACTTACTCTTGAATAAGCTAGAAATCTTGATTGCTAATGAGTATTTGGATGAGAAGATTCTAGGTGCAATAGGTTAATTAACAATGATATGATTTTTTGTATTGAGCATTACTATTCTGAATAAGCAGCTATGGGTAGGCACATCTTGTGATTATCGATTTATTCCCTTCATGAAATGAATTTTTGCTTATCGAAAGAAAAGAATGAAAAAAAAAAAATGATATATGTTATACCTTCTTAAATCTTTATCTAAATAAAATAATCCTACTTAATTATGTCTTTACTTGCTATTTTGTGGACGAGTCAACAACATAGTGGGAAATTTTTTGCAATCTCCATTCTGAATGATATTATCTCATTGTTCTATTAGCCTGCTGTGTAGAATATACACAAAACCCAACACCATACAAATTCTCATTTATTAATCATTCTCCATCACGCCTTCTCTTTACTTGCAGAATGTAAAAACCTTTAAGGATGTGAAAGGTTGTGATGATGCAAAACAAGAACTTGAGGAAGTTGTGGAGTACCTTAAAAATCCATCGAAGTTTACACGCCTTGGAGGAAAGTTGCCAAAGGTCTGAAGAGGTTAATTTATCATTTTGTTTTCCTTTTTTTTCCTGCTAGCTTTGTTCATGTTATCTTTGGATCATAATGAATGATAGTTACAAGTGCATTTTCGCTTGTTTTATAATAATATATGATAATTTTTTTGTGTGTATTCCTTATATTTTGATTATAAAGTGTGGCTAAAGTGTTCCACTTTTCAGGGGATTCTCTTGACAGGAGCACCTGGAACTGGAAAAACTCTGCTAGCGAAGGTCAGTTAATTTCTGTCCTGTCTTTTACAGTTTTTATGAAGTTATTGTCTTATACAATTAAAATCTGTTGGTCTACTTCCATGTTCTTTTGGGATAGTTGTCATTCTCAATATGCCACACTAAACTGTATAAGTTTCCCATTAGGAAGTTTAGGGATAGACATAAATGGACTTTGGATCTTGTTTCTCGCATTGATATTTTCTTACACTTCACATAATTCTTCTAATCTGTTATTGTAACTAAAATCCTACTTTATTGAAATCAATCTTCTGAGTTAATCTATTGAAATTTATCATTGTTATGATCTAATAGTGTTTGCTTTATCTGGGACCTTGAAGGCTATTGCTGGAGAAGCTGGTGTTCCTTTTTTCTATCGGGCAGGCTCTGAATTTGAGGAGATGTAAGTCTCTTTTGATTTCTATATTTTCAATGCATTAAGTGTGAGCATTGGCACTTATTATTTATAGTGATGAATAAGATAGGCACTTATTATTTATAGTGATGAGATAAGATAGGCACTTATTATTTATAGTGATGAGATAAGATACAAGAAATTGTACGCTATTATGCTGCAAAGTGATGTGGGTGCATTACAAGTTATTTTGAAAATAGCCACACGACACAAAAATGCCTTTTGCATTGCAACCTTGATAGTGAGAATACAATTGTCAAATGTAATGCAAAATATATTTATGCATTTCTGTTTTTGATTACGAAATGTATTTTATTTGACGTTGTTATTCTAATGTGTGCATACAATTATGAACAATATGGCTCAATCAGTGTCAACCTTTTTTTAATGACAAGTGTTGTACTGTTGTCTTTTTTATATCACTTGACTTAGGGTCATCTTAAAATCAAGTAAAGGATATTAGAAGAAACTTGACCCTAAGAGTGATATTCTGGTAAAACCAAAGTTATCTTGTATACGATATTAGAACCGAACATGGCCCTAAACATAAGATTTTTAATCTAAAATCAAAGGGGATTCTTTCACATTGAAGGAACATATATATGTCTCTAAAATAAAAATAAACAATTTATTTTTGTTTTAAAATTTGTAACTATATATGTTTATATAAAAGTTGTTCCAAGGCATGTTAGTTTAAAGAAATTGCTACACTTCCACTTTCTACCATGAAGGATTAATTTTTTTATGTGGGTCCATGCTTTTTCATTTTTTTCTTCATGTGTGTTCTAAACAATTGAAAGAATAGTTTTGGCTTGTTTTCATTCCCTACCTAATCTTTTCTTTCATACCAAACATACTATATGGGATGTTTCTTTCAATATAACTTCTCTTTCATGCTCAGGTTTGTTGGAGTTGGTGCTCGGCGTGTAAGATCCTTATTTCAAGCTGCGAAAAAGAAGGTCTATTGTTATTTGCAAATGGTTTCCCTTAATTGTCTGCTATCGTGGTTTTGCACCATACCAGATAGGTCCTTTTTTTATGTTGTATTATGAAATATTTATTTCTTTTTTATCTTTTTTATAGGCACCTTGTATCATTTTCATCGATGAAATTGATGCTGTTGGATCAACAAGAAAACAATGGGAGGGCCACACAAAGAAGACGTTACATCAATTACTTGTTGAAATGGATGGGTTTGAGCAGAATGAGGTATCTTTGAACAGTTTGGAGTGCAAAATGTTCCTCTGGTTTTAGAAATTGATTCTGTCAGAATTGTGTAACTTACACAGAATAGGTTAACTTGTTATAATTGGTTGACGTATGCATTGTTTCCTATTTGATCTATATGGTAGGATTAGTCATCACTTTTTTTGTAAGGAACTCCTATAAATGATTGAATGAACAAAGAGACAATAACACTCTTAAGCATTTTTTCCATACTTCTATCTCAGAAGTGGCCAACCTAGGTGCGTGCAGTCCATGGGGTGCCTCCTGGTTGCTAGAACAACATTGTGCTGCCTCAATTGCTCTTTTCTGCCTCTCTTTTCCTTGCTGTAATCTGCTTTTCCTCCTTTCCCACTGATTGGAGTTTGGCCCCCATTTGAACACCTTGAATGTTCTTCTTTTACCCCTGTGCTCTTTGTTTCTGATCTGCAATGGCATCTAGACCTGTCCACTCATTTTGTAGGTCACCCACAATTTCTTTAGAGAGGCTTAATGGCAAAAATTATTTGTCTTGTTTTGCATCGGTTGAATTGTGGTTTCTTGTCCAAGGTCTTCATGATCAATTGGAAGAAGATGGTATTACAAAACAATTAGACAAAGTTTAATAGTGGAAAAGGATTTTCAACTTCGTGCCTTGTTGTTGCAGTTGGAGGAATCCAATATATTGGGAACTCTTAAGGCGTTCGAATTGTGATACTCTTTTGGAAGAAGGCAGAGTAATTTTTGCAAATGATGTTTAATGCTTTTATGACTACTCATAAGACATCTCTTAAACAGCTCGCTCATGACTTGACTTCTTCTATTATTGAAGCCCAATCCACTGTTGAAGAATTGAAGATGTTTTTAGAAGTTGATAATTTGGAAGAGATTAAGAAAAAGTTGGATAAGTTCTATATGGTTACATGATTCTTTGTGCCATGTACCTGTATCTTGTGATGTTTGAGATCATATCCCATCTCATCAAGAAAATCCATATGATTTTGCTGAATGATCTGTTATAGTATCTACTCATGAAAGGGGGAATGTGGAATAGAGGAAGACGCATTAGTAACTTATTACAAGAGAATGGGTCATACTCAAGAAATTTGCTTCTCTTTAAATTGCTTCCTTGATAGAAAGCCAATGTCTCCAAATTTGAGAAGATAGAACCAAAGTTTTCTAATGAAGAATACAATGAATACATTTTAGTTTAAAGTCTAGCAGTCAAAGCACAAACTTCGACCCAATTTGGCTTGTGAACAACTTGCATCTCTCAAACCATGGAAAGTAAAAGTCTATACTTGATTCAGGTGCTCCTCTCCTAAAGTTTCTCATCTTATTACTTTAGTCAATGGGACCTTAGTTGCTTCTTGGGGAGTTGGTCAAGTTTTCCTTTCTCCTCCCTTGAATCTAAATTCTGGTCTTCTTGTCCCCACTTGTCCCCTTAACCTCATTTCTTTAAGTTATTAAATTATTTGAAAACCTTTGATGCCAATTTTTATGTTATATAGGAGCGTGGTATGGGTCGACTGAATTGTAAAGGGCATGAAGCTAGGGGACTCTACCATCTTGTAACAGGATCTTCTGTGTCTTATTTTGCATCCCATCTTGTAAAATTTTTCTTTTGGTCATCCACAATTATCAAAATTTAAAAAAATTGTTCCCAAACTCAACAAACTTCAAGTCTTAGAGTGAGTCATGTCAACTAGGCAAACATGTTAGATCTTCCTTTCCAAATGACTTGAAACAAGATGTAACTCTCCCTTTCCTATAATTCATTTTGACAGTTGGGCTCCCAATTGAGTCACCTTTATCTTTGTGTATCCTGGTCAGTTTGAATAAAAAAAAATCAGCTCGGTTAAGTTATCAAAATTTTTAGGAGTGGTAATGCCAAAATATATTTTTTCTTTTGGTCTTTCTACACTTTTAAGTTCACATGACATTTTGCATCAATCTCCATACTTAGCAATATCGTATAGCATAGCGAAAAAATAACACTCTTGAGAATGCTCATACCTTATAGTTTGATGCTAATATGCCATTTCATCACCACGGTGATGCTACTCTTATTGCTTCATCATAAATAGAATGCCCTTTTCCTTCCTCGACAATAACATTCCCTATTCTATCCTTCTATTGATGAACTTTTTATTCATGTTTCTACCTATATTTTTGGGTGTGTACACTTTTTTCATGACACTTCTCCCGAGTTATACAAAATCTCCACAAGAACCCTCATGTGTCTTGGATATTCTCGTCTTTGAAAAGGTATCAATGCTATTCTCTAGAATCTAAAATGCACATGTCTGCCAGTGTCATTTGTGAGACTCCTTCCTTCTCTTCTTTACTCCAAGATGCTAGTTATGTGCAAGAACCCTCGTGTTTCTTGGATATTCTCATCTTCAAAAAGGTATCGATGCTATTCTCTAGAATCTAAAATGCACATGTCTGCCAATGTCATTTGTGAGACTCCTTCCTTTTCTTCTTCACTCCAAGATGCTAGTTATGTGCAAGAACCCTCGTGCGTCTTGGATATTTTCATCTTCAAAAAGGTATCAATGCTATTCTCTAGAATCTAAAATGCACATGTCTGCAAGTGTCATTTAGGAGACTCCTTTCTTCTCTTCTTCTCTGCAAGATGCTAGTTATGTGCAATAAGCCTTACATGTCTTTGTTGAACCATTATCTTTTCTCCCTCATGAGAGTCTAAATCTCCTCACGGTTAATCTCCTCCTCCAAGACTAGCAAAACCATTATCACCTCCTCTAATCACTTACCAATCAGTTCACGTCCTTCACCAACATCTACTTGTCCTACAACTCCTAATAATGAAGACATAGCCCTTTGAATAGGTACTCATTTTACTTGAAATTCTCATTTGTTTCATGTGTGTAGAAATGTACATCAAACACTTGATCATCTTGGTTAATAGTAAGCCATGATTGTTGAAATGTAGGCTCTTGATCAAAACCAAACATGGGTTCCTCTTCCACCTGACAACAAGTTGGTGGGTTTATGCTATTAAAGGTAGTCCAAATGGTCACGTTGACTTCTTTAAAGCAAGATTGGTTTTCAAAGGGTAAACCCAAATCTATGGTCTTGAGTATGAATAATTCCCTTCTTCATGGAGATCTAGAGGAGGAAATCTACATAGAGCAACTTGTTGGGTTATGTGCTCAGGGGGAGTTTGAATTAGTTTATAAATTACGTTGATCCTTTTGTGGTCTTAAACAATCTCCATGTGCTCTTGGTTTGGTAAATTCAGCCACATAGTACAAACTTATGTTTTGAAATGTAGTGAAACAGATAATTCGATTTTTTTTTGTGGTCTTAAACAATCTCCATGTGCTCTTGGTTTGGTAAATTCAGTCACATAGTACAAACTTATGTTTTGAAATGTAGTGAAACAGATAATTCGATTTTGTATTGTTCGTACATCTCTTGAGAAATATGTGTACTTAGTTGTGTATTTTAATGATATAATCATTAAAGGGAATGACGCCACTAAATTTTTTAGCTAGATAAGCATTTATGCAATCACTTTCAAACCAAAGATCTTGGATGTCTTAAATACTTTTTAGGTATTGAAGTGTCTCAGTCAAAGGAAGATATTATAATTTCTCAAAGAATATATGCCTTAGACATTCTACAATAAACATGTGTGATTGTTTGTAGGTGCGTGAATAGTCCTACGGATCTAAACTAGAAATTAATGGCATAAGAAAGTCAACTCATCTCATATCCAAAAAGATATAGAAGACTCAGGAAGCTTTTTATCCAACTATTTGTAGACCTGAGTTGTCTTTTGGGGTTGGAGTGGTTAGTCAATTTATGTAGGATGCTCGTCTTTGTTGTTTGAATATTTTCATTTGCATCCTCAAATACGTCAATAAGCCTTCGGGATATGGATTGCTATATGAAGACAAGGGAAGTACTCAGATGACTCACATTATGATGCTGATTGGGCTGGATCATAGATAGGTGATCCACAATTGTGTTTTATTGGAGGCAATAATGTTTCTTGGAATGATTGCTTGATCTAGTGCTGAAGCGAAGTAATTTTGACTTGTGTGGATAAAACAATTACTTCAAGGGTTGAAATTTTGTGACATTCAACAAATGAGCATGTACTGTGATGACTAGGTAGCTATTAACATTGCCTCCAACTATGTATTTCATGATAAAACCAAACGTACAGAAATTGGTTGTCATCTTAAGTTGTAGTCAAAGGAAATTTGCACGAAGTTTGTCAACTCCAATGATTATTTCAAATATTTTGACTTAGTCCTCGAGAGAAGCTCAAATTCAGGTTATATGTTCCAGCTTGGTACATACAACTGGTATGCTCTAGCTTGGAAGGAGTGTCAATATTATGTAACTTATTTAGAATAGGTTAACTTGTTTGAATAGGCTAATTTTTGCATTGTTTCCTATCTGACATGTATGGTAGGATTAATCATTACATTTTTTTGTATCTTTGATGTAAGAAATTCCTCTAAATGAATAAATGAGGAAAGATAAAAGATAAAATAGAAATTTTATCATTTTAATCATTACATTTTGTTTCCATACTTATATCTCAAATGGCTCATTATTTTATCTTGTAGGGGATAATATTAATGGCTGCAACAAACTTGCCTGATATTCTTGATCCAGCTTTAACGAGGCCTGGTAGATTCGATCGACATGTAAGTCCTATTATTTTTCCACAATAAATTAATCTTTTATGAGAAATGATATAGTGTTGACTGGTAGAAACAACGGTATATTAGGTTGAAAATCGTGTTTGAATGCGCAACCCATGCCAATGCATGTGGGCTTATTACATTAATTACACATAAATAGAGGATATTCAATTTCCTCTAAATTATGATTAAATGCTATGAACCTCTATTATTACACAATCTATGTTATTAACAGTGGTCTCAGTGGTCGTGAGGCACAGCACAAACTTTGTTGCCTTGTGTATTGGAGCCGTGGTTGGAGCAACAATAATAGCGGTGGAGTAGGGTTCGATAATTGTGCTTCTGGATTGTTTCTTGCATTGTGGTTATGAAGCCCAAATGAAAACTGCATTGCCAACACTCCTCGATCTCAATTTGTTGGTGTCGTCCTTCTGTTTGTGATCTGTCACAACCACTGCACTTTGAGAGGGTGGTGCTGGCTAACAGAAACCGATGGGTCGTAGGTCTTGTTTCATGATGTACTATTCTCATTTCTCATCGGATGGGCCTTGGACCTCAATTTCAATCCAACATCATATTTTATGAGTTTCTGTTTAGCTTGTAATATGTGGATAGTTATTTAGAGTATAATATAATAAACTAAATAATACTAATAAATATAATAATATTCATAATATATAAAAAAATATTTAAATCCTTATGTATAATAAAGTAAATAAAGCATAAAATGTGATTTAATATAATAAAATAGTAAAATAAAGAATTTTAAACTAAATAATTGTAAAAATAAAGACTAAATTAAACATTATATAATTAATAAGCCAAATAGTAAAAAGTTATACATGATATAGTATATTAAAAGAAATATAAATATTAACTTTGAAAGAGGGAACCAGGAGCAATAGATAAGCCAACCTTGGCACCACCAACGGGATAAGCCAATAGGAGGTTTGCCACTTTACTCTTCTGCTCGAGATAAGAGCTCTCTGAGAAAGAAGAAGAATCACACTCTTCAAAGAAAAGTCTTTACTTTTTCATTCAGTCAAAGATTTCTAGAATGCACTTATCCTCGTTTTATATAGAGAGGCCTTAGTTTTGGAAGGAGTGGTCAAACACTTCCCTTCCCCACCTTTGTGTCCAAACAAGGGCATAATTAAGGAATAAGTATCCTAGAAGTTAGTGTCTAAGGTGGAATGTGGGATAGTGGCAACATAGCAGCTGATGGTTGAGTTTGGGGATGGGCATAAAAATACAACGACGGGTATATCACCAGGAGAAAATGTATCACCATTGTCCAGACTATATGTCAGGATGTACCCTTTGGCAGCTAGTCTCTCTTTAAATCAGTCAGCCAACATGACCATTTGGCCCCACTTTAAAAGCTTGGACCCACTTGTATCTAAGTGTCTTCTTGCATGTGGAAGAGAGAGAATTTCCTACATCTAGTTCTGGTCAAGAGCCTGCATTTTTGCAATCATGGCTTGACACCAACCAGGATAATCAAGTGCTTAATGTACATTTTTAGGAATAGTAATAGAGGACACTAATGAGACGATGGAGAAGAAAGAAGGTTGTAGCTGATGATAGGTTAAAAAATTGTAAATAGGATGATGATTTAAGGTAGAGTGAGTACATTTTCCAAGAGTTATGGCCACCAATATCATCACTATCAAGAGCAGTAGGATATGTAAATGATGGTGAAGAAGAAGAGAACTCACCAGGTAACGTCACATCAGGCCTGTGTGTGCTATGTTGAGAAGTGATTAGAGGATGATGATGGTTCTAGTGTTAATGGAGGAGGACAGGAACCTTGAGAAGAGATTTTATTTTGGACTCCTATGAGGAAGAAAAGACAATGGTTCAACAAAGGGGATAGGTAAGACTCGTTCCACATAACTAGCATCTTGGAGTGAAGAGGGGAAGAAAGGAGTCTCCTAAAAAAATGTGACATTGGTAGACTTGTAGTATCTTCTAGTTTTGTTGGATATTCTATATTGACTAAAGATATGACTAAATTATAGTATTTCAAGTAGGCTTTGTGAGGTAGAGTTAGATTAAAGACCACTTTAAGCCTTACTCTACGTTACAAAATCAACTTGTAAAATGAGATTTGCGCTCATCAATCCTAGCATATAGGTCAGATAGGAAACTATGCATAACTTAACCTATTCTAATTAAGTTATTCAAGTCTGACAACTTGTTCCCAGTTAATAGCTATTTTAGAGAAGTTCCTCTATTGGGTATGCAAAGAAACTGGCACATGCTTTTGTTTTTCGTTTCAGTTTTTGGGTTTCTAGGTTTCACTTGATTGCGGGCCAGTTCTAGGTTTCATTCTGTATTTTATGTTTGCTCTTCTAGCAGCCTAGTGACAAGATGACATGTCAAGGTTCAAGCATTCTATGATTGGGTTCAGGTGTGCTATGTAGGATAGAATATGCTCTGCTTTTATTTGTCTTTTGTTTCTCTGTTATAAATTATAATAATATTGTTCTCATCCAAACTAAAAATTGAAACAACTGTTAACTTACTGTAAGCATTTGCTATAAAATATTTAACTATTCTGATGGTGCAAGTTAATTTCCTATATAGTGAGAGTTGCTATGGTAACCTTGTATGTATAGTAGTACCCAAAGGAGTTGTCCGGCATTAATTGATTAAGGCTCACTTAATACAGAAGATATAGAAATTAACAAATTCCCATTACCAGATTGTTGTACCAAATCCAGATGTAAGAGGTCGGCAAGAAATACTGGAACTCTATCTGCAAGATAAGCCTATAGCTGATGATGTAGATGTTAAAGCAATTGCTCGTGGTACTCCAGGGTTCAATGGGGCAGGTGAATTGTTATTTATTTATTTGAGATGACTTTTCTATAAATGCAAATCTTATACTCCTTCAGTTTTTTCTATTGGACATGCAAAGAGAGTGGCACTTGCTTACTGACATTTTCTATTGTTATGTATCTCCTTGAACTAGATCTTGCGAACTTGGTAAATGTTGCTGCTATTAAAGCTGCAGTTGAAGGTGCAGAGAAAGTAACAGCTGCACAGTTGGAGTTTGCAAAAGACAGAATAATTATGGGTACTGAGCGGAAAACAATGTTTATATCTGAAGAGTCAAAGAAGGTATGCGTATATGCCAGTAAATTGTGTATTCTGGTTTAGTGCTTAGAACATGTGGACTGGGCTTATGTGATTGATCTAAACTATCGGCTTAACCATGTAACGGCACTATTAACTTTTTAGTCCTAACATTTTTAGTTATTCTTTTGTTGAATTTGGATCTTTAAGTTTTCCTTTTGTTCTACATTTCTCCTTGCTGTTACCTCTATTATGGAACTTAACCAATGTATCACATTAAACAGTTGAATCAGAAAAAAATCTATCTAGCACAATCGAAAGAAAGAAAATAAAAAAATTTCCTTGCATGTTTCAACAACTGATCACCAATGTTCTCCCACAATTTAATAGAGCTTTCAGAATATTGTTTTGCAATTTTTGAGATGCAAGTGTAAGTTTCTTTCTTTTGCAATAGGTTGTCAAAATCACAATCTATTATAGGACTGGAGCAGCATGATTGTGATTACATGTAAATTTGCACGATCAGTGCGTTTTTCTTTTGGAGTTTCAAATGTGAGCTTTTGATAAACACTATAGCACTTGGGGAATTTTACCCTTAAAAGCTAGTTGTTAAGAAAGGATAACTGAACACTTAAATACTCCTTCACACGTCTCATACTATACTCAGGTATGAGACTTATGCATCTCATAACGATAATGCCCGAGTCCCTATTATAGGACCATCTGCTAAACACCCAAGCAGGAACCCATCCTTGAAAGCTAGTTGTTAATGGAGGAGAGCTAAACACTTGAATGCTCCACCAAACAACAAATACTATTCGATATGGGACACAGGCACCCAATACTATCCATGTTCCTATAAGCTTTTTATGGGTTGGGTTGTGCAACCTAGAAGGGAAAAGCTGTGATGGATTTGTTTTTTGTACACAACTTATATTTATATTTTCTCAACTGATGTTAAAGTTATTGAATAAGGTTTTATTCTTGAAAAAAATCTCTTGGGATTTATTTCATCTATTGCATGTCAAAATAGGGGGAGATACATGTGACATGATTTTGAATGAGAAATATTTCAACAAATGGCTGAAGTATTGTGTGCGCCTGTGGACACATCTAATGAAAACTGTTATAATTATAGAATCAATGATCAATACTATATGATCAAGAATATCTTGATTATATATGTATTATAGGAACATTTTTATTTATTCCTATATCATATATTTATTATTAGATGATATCAAGTTATTTTAGTGTATTCTCTGAAGCAAGAGTAACTTTTGAAAAGAACATAAGAAAATTTATATCAAATAAGTGGTTTTTACAAAGCTTATCCAGGTGCATCTGAGGCACTACATTTTTTAATTATATTGTCCGAAATCTTTGAGCATGAAATTTTCGTGCTAAATTATTTGAAGTCTAGAGTAGAAACAGTTTCATCAGGCCTAATCTCAGAATACTAAAATTACTATAGCTGAAAATTTGAAGCCTTACAATGCAATTTTGTTTGCGAGAAGACATTGAAATTTTATATTATCGGGACAAAATTGATTGACAGTCTTACAAAATAATTATTTGCTGTGTCAGTCGTTAGCTAGTGAGTAGGACTTGGTAAATTGGTTCTTTTATATAATTATCCTTGTCTAAACGATTTTTCTGAAGTAATGTTCAAATTTAGGGAAATGCTAACAACACATACTTTGATTCACTCTTGTTCATTGGACCCACCATTAGTAGAGCGTGTTGAGGAGTGTTTTTAGCAAGTATATCCAGGTTTATAAACTATTTTAGCATCTTTTATATCTATTTTATTTAGAATAATCAGATTTTGCTGGTATGATATAATGAAATATTCTGCACTCTACTGATCTGCAATCATAAGTATATATATGCTTTAGAGTTAATAATGTTAAAATGTTGATGTATTTCTTAGAAAGTGAACTTTAACTCTAGGTTAACCTGACAAAACCTTGTAAAGTGAGGTTTCTACTCATTTATGTACTATAATTTGGCTACATTTTTAGTTAATGTGATATCTCCAATACACTTACTTGTGTTGAGAATTGAACATCTCAAGCGTGAGACTAAATATTTGTGAGTGATCTAATAACGATTTGATAATGGGTGACACAACAGGCTTGACAACCTTTGCTTTGAGAGACTTTGGTACCATCTTGGAAATCGAACTTTAAATCTAATTGAACTTCATGTAATGAACTTGTAAAATTAGATTTGCACTTATATATTATAATTTGATCTTATATGTAATTGTTGGATCTAATGGGCTTAGCTTGTATGTTTTGTGAAATTCATATCTATAAATATACAACCTATGTATGCATTTTACATGAGGGAGATTAATCCTATATCTTTTCTCTTTTATGTTAACAGTAATTATATGAAATCGCTAGTAGTATTCTTACATAGTTATATTTGTTAATTGTGCATTTGAAATTTTCAGCTCACTGCCTATCATGAGAGCGGCCATGCAATTGTTGCCCTTAACACTGATGGTGCACATCCAATTCACAAGGCAACAATCATGCCACGTGGATCTGCTTTAGGAATGGTCACTCAGCTTCCCTCAAGCGACGAGACATCAATAAGCAAGAAACAGTTGTTAGCTCGCCTTGATGTTTGTATGGGAGGAAGAGTTGCAGAAGAGCTTATCTTTGGCCGGGATTATGTCACAACTGGAGCAAGTAGTGATCTCCACACTGCAACCGAGCTTGCCCAATACATGGTAATTTTATGCTCCCCTGTATTGTGTCTAGTGCATAAGATAAGTTTTATAAAAAAGAAAAAGAAAAAAGCTGATAATTTTCTTATTGGAATTTGGAACATTTTACGAGTAGTAGTTAAGTAATTTCAGCGTTCCTTTGCCAAAATTATTAATTAGATGACATTTAGAATTTTCTGCTGAAATTCTTGACTTGTGTTATTTTTTCTCTATGCACAAGGTTTCAAATTGTGGGATGAGTGATGCAATCGGGCCAGTTCATATAAAAGAACGACCAAGTTCTGAAATGCAGTCGCGTATCGATGCAGAGGTAAGTGTTATGAATTGATATCCTTTATAACTGATGAAAAATCATATTTGGGTTGTTTTCTTCCTATTCTAAGAAGTGTTGTTTTATCAAAAATAAAAATCAAGATAGGACTTTGACTTCTATAATTGATCTGCAGGTTGTGAAACTCCTTCGGGAAGCATACGATCGTGTTAAAGCCCTTCTGAAAAAGGTTTGTCTGATTACATTATTGTCTATAAATTTTTTTCTTTGGGAAATATTTTTCTTTTTCTTTTGGGGTTGGACGAATTTTTAAAAGAATAATTTCATTAAGAGAAGAAATTATAAATGGTTTGGAAGATAACAAAGCACAAGGGTAGTTAGAAAATAAAATCATCAATTGAGGAAAGCTTCCAATCTGTTCGGATCTGTGGGCTGATGGCTATCAGCTCTTCTAGCTTGTATGTTATATTATGTTAGATTCTGTCACTTTTGCATTTTTAGGTTATTTATATCCATCGTTTTTCATGATTTAATATTAATGTTTAGTGATAGACATATTAGAAGGAATACAAGCTATTTCTATCTATGTTTTTTCCTGTAAAACCAAGAATTTAATGATTAGTAGTTAAGAACTTGTGTACTTAGAAGAGTTTAGCTCACTGTTAGGTCTTACTCTCGAATCCTGTACCTATCTCCAGTGAGCCAAGCCAACTAGTGGACAAAAACACACATTCTTGATGTGAAAGTGTGATGGTTTTTTAAATCAAAACAAATGTGTCAAATGATTATTTTGTTATTTTAAGTCTGCTAGTTAAATAATAAGCTTTGGGAGCTTTCTCAGGCTGGGGGATCATTGACACAAAGCAAAATTCAAACTAAACAATTTTTGTTGTTGTGAATGACATTGATTAATAGAAGTTGTCAACCTCGAGCAAATTTGATAACTGCTAATCTGGCATATGGAAATTCATAACACCAAGTTCTGACATTATTTCAGCATGAGAAGGCATTACATGTGTTGGCGCACGCATTATTAGAGTATGAGACACTTAGTGCAGAAGAAATCAGGAGAATACTTCTCCCATATCGGGAAGGACGGCTACCAGAACAACAGGAACAAGAAGCAGCAGAAGGGGATCTTGTGTTAGTGTAATCTTTTCTCTCCAGTTCCTGTTCATTACTGTACTATTTTAGGGGAAGCTCTGTACAGTATACCCAGAAGCCCTACAGGTATATTTCCGAATCTAGTTTCTGTAGTTCCCATATTCGTGCATGCCATTCTTGTCGTAAGATGCACACAGGAAAAAAGATACACAACGTTGGATATCTGCGAAGCAACTAATGCTACTTACAATGGCAAAATGTCAGCTACTAGATTATCATCGCCCTTGTGAGGGCCTGAGGGCAATATATTTTTGGTGAGAACAATGTATCATGTAGGACCTGACCATTTTGACAATTGTATTTGAAAGCCTATACATAATCCATTTTTTAAGAATTTGTTAAAAACATTCAGTGACCTTTGTGTAGTGGAACATGGTACAGGACCCGCAACCTGGATACTGATGACTGCAGCATTCCATAAGCTGTCTAGCATATTCTGTATCAATTTATTTAACAGCAAATAATAGTTGAAAGTGTTATGAATAATAATAGATCCTGGATTTAATAATACTCCTTGTTCAGGGTGCAACCACCTATGATTTAATATATAGTACACTGATCTGACTACAATTCTGGATCCATATAAAGTATGTGAAGTTTATCTTTAAGGTAAGCAAGGTTTATTTGGGATTTAATTTTAGAGGGTTAAAGTCTCAACTCGATACAATTTGAATTATAACATTAAAAAAAAGTTATACGGTGTTTTAATGGACTTGTTGTGACATTCCATATTTTCATATAATATAAATTTTATTGCATAAGAATTATATAATAAATCTAAATATAAATATCTATATATTTATTATATATTTTAAAATATACTTTTTAATATAAGATTTAGTAAATAGATTCGTACAATCAAAAAATAAAAACAATAAAATAAAACTTTTTTATAAAATAAAACTTTTTTATTAGCTTATTAAGGAGTTACACTATCTGTCAATTTTTCTACTCACTTGTAATATATAATTATCACAGATTTAAAAACAAAATAAATACCACACAAAAGAAGGATAAGTTGGAGACTTTAAAAAAAATGTATATTCATAAATTAAATTTTTATCATAACCAAATAACAACAAATTAGATTTTTATAACTCATCTCATATATCACATTATTATTAACACATCACACTCACGTAACACGTTTAATCTATATGATTTAGTTTAATCAGTTTTTTTTTTCATACCGTAGTACAGTCATATAAACTTAATCTATATGATCTGGTCTAACTTTTTTTCACATCGTAACACAGTCATATGAACCTATTAATCTATATAATATGATAGAATTAGTTCTTTTTAAGACCCTAACATAGTTATATGAACATATTAACTCACATAATTGATTTAACCAATTCTTTTTCATACATGTGTATTCATTACACGTCGAATGTTTATTCAAGTAGAAACAAATATAATTATCTAAGAAGAAGATTTTGCTTATACTTATAATTTAGATTTAGAAAATGATTAACTTTTTATTAATTTTTTTAAAATTTCTATTTATTTTAATATATATATATATATTATTTAGATAAATCAATTTATTTAAATTAAGTTTATTAATTTTAAAAATTTTAAATCCTTTTATTAATCAATTTAAGTTAATAGTGTTTTGAGTTTTTATTTTATAATTTTTGATCATATATAACGTTCACATAACATTATGAAATAAAAGATCAATCATTTAAATTTATAATGTTAAATCTTCGTTTTAAATTTGAATTATATAATTAAAAATTAACCTAACAAACATTAAAAATAATATAATAATTAAAATAAATATTCAGTATATTAAATGTTGAGATCGATGTCCAACCTAAACTCTAAAAAGTACTTATGTAAACACTAGTTGAATTAGTTTATAAATTAAAAGATTTTAAAATAAACTACACTTTATCACTGCTTGCCAACTTATTAATTAGCCAAAATAGCTAATTTATTATCTTTATTAAACATATTTTGTGTCAAAACAAAAATTATTAAACTAAAAAACTTGTATAAGAATGTAAATTATTTAACTTAATTTTAAAATATACCTTTTATTATAAAAGAATATTTATGACAATTTTAATTTAGTATACTTTATATATCCAAAACTATTTTGACAGTAAATTTTAGTTATATGAAATTAAGATTTATATATATATCTATATATAATAAAAATAAAATTTGAACATTTGTCATGCACAAAACAAATAGTTGTTTATATAATTGAAAATTATAACAAAATAATATTTGAGAAATATGTATATGTGCTTAACATGCATAAGTATACAACATAAATTAAACGAAGTTGATAAAAAAATTGAATGGGGAAACTTATACTTTGTCATTCATTTCAAGCTCCATTAAATTTTTTAAAATAAATAATAATATAATAATTAAAATACGAAAAACTAAAATATAAATAATAATTAAAATAGAAAAATGAAAATAAAAAATAACAATAAAAACTAAAAAGATAAAAAATATAAAATATAAAAAAATATTTTCACCGTTGATGCCCTAGACAATTGCTACCTATTCTCCTTTCTCTAACCGTCATCCCTTCCGCTAATGGAAACCAGTGTTGGTGGTACCTAAGTCCAACAAACCGTTTACACCAGAAGAGGAATTTTGCAACCGCAACTGCCAGAGGAACCAAATCTGCGGCCAAAATGTCAACGACCGAATGGAACTGAGCCAGACTTCATTCTGCAATCTAAATGGCGTCATCCAAAGCCATGCACTCCTCCTTCCAAGCCTTCCAACCGTGGTAGCGAAGGGGAAATTCTTCTCCAACCATAATGTAGGCGGTCAAAGCCAAGCGCAAGTGCTAGTGCGAGTGTTATGAAAATTAAAGTGTTCGCAAGGCATTGAACAACGCAGTGACCCTAACGGCCTTTGGGGAGCTACTCCGGCGGCAACTGATTTTACCCGTTTGTTGTTCCCAAACCAGAAAAACTTCAAATATCAAAACATTTCAAAGATAATTAAGGTGTTGGAGGTTGGGTCTCTCTATCACTATTCGCAGCTCCAAAATTCTCGGCTGCATGACCGCTTTCTGGGCTGCTTCTTTATGTACCTTCAAATATTTTGAAAATCCCCAAATGCCTTGTTCGTAAAGAAAGTTTTGTTCCTCTCAATGTCAAAGCAATGTAATAGTGAGAGATCGAAGTGCTTTCATGCTTCCGGAACAGATAATTTCATAAGTCATTTTATACTTTCGAAACAAGCAATTTCCGAAATCATTTTTTAAAAAAACAATTCACTTTTTGGAACACATTACTTTAAAACTTATTTTTTTTAAAAATATACTTTTGTAATGAGCTGTTCGGGAAACTAATTTTAAATTTGCAATTGACTTCCATAACAGTTCATTCCAAAAGTATTTTTCTGTTTGTTAAAATACACTTTCGAAAGGGGTTGTTCCAAAAGTTAATATGAAATTAGCTTCTGGATCAGTCCATTTCGGAAACGTATGTTCACAAAAAAAATCCACCCTCAATGGTAGAATCACTATCAAATCATCTTCAAAATCTTCAATAAATCATCTTTACCTCATTCGGTTGATAAGGCGATGGACAATTATGAAGTTCGAAACTCAAATCGGTGGCAACTGCAACAAAATGGAGGTGCGAAATGGTTAAAGGTGATGAATGGAGGTGGAAGAGAATGAAAGTGAAAGGGTACATGAGGTTAAAATAACCTGCACAACAAAATATGAAGGGCACTTTCGAAAGTTTCTAAAAATTTGGACGTCCTTGAAGAAACACTTGGAGGTGCAGGAAGAAGTAGTCCCGCTTCTGAAATAAAAGAAAAAATTGAGCCCATTTTATTTCAGAGCCATATTAGTTATTATCCCATCATTTCACTATTTGTCACACCTTTTTTTCATATGTGCATCACATGTATTTTTTTTTTAAAAAACAGAAAAGGGTAAAACTTAAGCCCATCCATTTGGTTGAATATTTCTTGGGTCTGCCATGCCTTTCACAAATATACCACCATCATCTTTTTTTATATCTTTTTATATATGCAACAATTAAATAATTTTATTATTTCAAATGCCTTCTTTTAGATATCAAAATAATTTTAAATACTTGCATGGTCGCACACGTCATCTAGTATTTAATTTTATATTCTAAATGTTCTTTTAGATATCAAATGTCCTCACTCATCATGCGATATTTCATACGAATTTGGAAATAACCTATGTGAGGGTATTATGCTATAAATAATTTTAGATATCAAATGGTCGCACGTGTCATACGATATTTAATATGAAATTTTGGAAAAACCTTTTGTAGGGTATTATGTTCTTAATAATTTTAGATATTTGTGTGGTCGCATGCATCATCTAGTATTTAATTTTATTATTCCATTTCGATATCAAATGGTCGCACACATTATATGATATTTAATATAAAATTTTGGAAATAATCTTTGGGGGTATCATATTCTAAATAATTTTAGATACTCACATGAACACACGCATAGTTTGATATTTAATTTTATTTTTTCAAATGTTTTCTTTTAAATATCAAATGGGCACACGTGTCATGTGATATTTAATACGAAAATTTAGAAATAAATATCAAATTTCCAAAAATTAAAAAATATTTCTTGTACTCTAAAAATCAAAAAATAAAAATTTCTAAAATTAAAACCATGACAACCCAACAAAAAAGTTTTTTCTACAAGTACATGATTCTTTCTCTAAACATTCTAAAAAATTGTCTAAAAATTCCTTTCTCTAACCGTCATCCCTTCCGCTAATGGATAAAATAAACATTCTAAAAAATCACATTTATTTCACTAATTTAATTAAAGGTACCTTCTTAGAACAGGGGTGATAGGATGCTAATACCTTTCTTATACGACTTTCGAACCCTCATCCGATTTTGCAGACCATCTCCTTTTCCTTCATTTTTATATAGTTTTTCATAATAAACTATGGTAGTGGCTCTTCTTTGAAAGTTATTTTACCATTCCGTTATGGTCCAAGATGCGACAATTATTATTGTTATTATTATTATTATTATTATTATTATTATTATTGTTATCATATTCTTATTTTATTTTTACTATTTTCTTATTCTTCTTCTTATTATTCTAATTGATATTAATATTCTTATTCTTATTATTATTATTATTACTCTTATTATTATTTATATTATTATTGTTATTATCATTCTTATTATATATTATTATTATTATTATCAAATAGTACATAGGATTGAATTATGCTTTATGTGGAATTGTTGATTTTTCATTTGAATTTATGTTGTAGTATTTCGTTTGAGTAACACTAGCCATTAGTGAAATTCATACCTTATATGTTAATTAATATGTTTTAGATTTATGTGAATGTGTAAAATGGTTGATTTGGATTTGAAATTAATTTTGGAACTTTTCTGTAAAAGTGTTGATTTTGTATAATTTGTTTAGCAAATAAATCTCACCCAAGAGTTAAGGTTTGTTTTGAACAAAGTATACCCAACGAATGATAATTCTCTCAATGAACTTGGGTGAATCAACCCAACAAAATCATATTTGCCCGGTTAAAGTGAGCTAAGAATTATTTCAAATATAAATTGCTCAACTAATGAACTTTGGTAGTCCCGTACATATGGATACACCACCATAATCTTTTTATGTGCAATAATTAAATAATTTTATTATTTATTTTTTATTATTTCAAATGTCTTCTTTTAGATATAAAAATAATTTTAGATATTTACATGACCACACATGTCACTTGATATTTAATTTTATATTCTAAATGTTCTTTTAGAAATTAAATGATTTATTACGAAATTTAAGAAATAAATTTGTGGGGTATTATGTTCTAAATAATTTTCGATATCAAATAGTTGCATGCGTCAATTGATATTTAATATGAATTTTTGGAAACAACCTTTGTGGGATATTATGTTCTAAATAGTCTTAGATATCAAACGGCCACACGCATCATACGATATTTAATACGAAATTTTGAAAATAACCTTTGTGTGTGTATTATGTTCTAGATAATTTTAAATATCAAATAGTCGCATGTGTCATGCAATATTTAATATGAAATTTTAGAAATAACTTTTGTGGAATATTATGTTCTAAATAATTTTAGATATTTGTGTTGTCACATGCGTGATCTTGTATTTAATTTTATTATTTCATTTCGATATCAAATGGTCGCACGCGTCATGCAATATTTAATCTGAAATTTTCGAAATAATCTTTGGAGATATCATATACTAAAGTTAGATACTTGTATTACCGCATGCATCATCTTAGTTTTTCAAATGATTTCTTTCAGATATCAAATGGTCTCACGCGTAATGTGATATTTAATATGAAACTTTGCAAATAAATATCAAATTTTTTAAATATAAAATTTCTAAAAGTTAAAAAATGAAAAGTTCCATAAATAAAAAAAAAGATATTTCTTGTACTCTAAAAATCAAAATACGAAAAATTTCTAAAATTAAAAAAAAATATCAACCCAACAAACAAGTTTCCTATAAAACTACATGATTCCTGATTTTTTTTTATTTTTTGTTGTGAATAGAAATATGTAGGAGTAAGGTCAATCCTTGTCGGACCCAAAAAATAAATAAAAAAATTCTTTGTTTTGTTACTTGCATTTTTACTCATTTTTTTTTGTAAAATAAACATTCTAAAAAACTACATTTATTTCACTCAATTAATTAAATATATCGTCTTAGGACAGGGGGTTGTAGGGTGTTAATAATGTCCCTATATGTAGCTGACTTCCGAACCCTAATCCGGTTTTGTAAACCGTTTCCTTTTACTTCATATTTTCATAGTTTTCCATAATAAACTATGGTGGTGACTCCTCTCTAAAAGTTTTTTTATAGTCCCGTCATAATCTCGATTGCGACAATTATTATTATTGTTGTTATTGTTATCATTGTTTTTATTTTTGTTATTATTCTTGTTATTATTTTTAGTCTTCTTCTTATTACTCTTATTGTTATTATTATTCTTACTACTATTATTTTATACTTTTAATAATAATATTAATAATAATAATAATTATTATTATTATCAAATAGTACATAGGACTGAATTAGGCTTTATGTGGAATTGTTGATTTTTCATTTGAATTTATGTTGTAATATTTTGTTTGAGTAACACTAGCCATTACTAAAATTTATACCTTATATATGTTAATTTATATGTGTTAAATTTATGTGAATGTGTAAAATGGTTGATTTGGATTTTTTTTTGTAAAACTGTTGATTTCGTATAATTTGTTTAGCAAATGAATCTCAACCCAACTGCTAAGGTTTGTTTCGAACAAAATTCACCCAACGAATGGTCATTCTCTTAATGAACTTGGGTGACTCATCCAATAAAATTATATTTTCCCAGTTAAAGTGAGCTAAGAATTATTCCAAAGTATAAAATTGCTTAACTAATGAACTTTGGTATGATTTACATGTGCTGAAGCACTTACATGTTTTACAATGATGGTATGATGTGGTACTTTTTATTTATACATGATATGATTATGTTGGAATTAGATTGGTTGGATCGCATACCTATGGATGGCGTGTTGACCTTAGTTTCATGTGTGGTTATTAAGTAACAAAACCTACAATATAACAAAGATTTCCTTACTTCACCGGTACTCTACATTATATAAATTAAGATATCCTGAAACATTTGAAATATTCATAGATGTATAAATGTCAATTGTAATAAACTAACCTTGATCCTTGATTTTGTAATCTATTTGGAGATCAAAGTCTTGGATTGAATAAGGAGTTAGCTTTTTTAGTAGAACATGCTTAGTCTTAAGACATTGTTTATTGTTGTTCGGATTGTACCCAATTGTGTTTAGATTGTAAATCTATAGTGTGTAGAAACGATTCAAAAATCTGTTATTTGCCTTGTGTCCAATTGTGTTCAGATTCATTGTAAATTTATAGTGTGTGGAAATGATTTAAATATTTTTTGTTTCTCTTGTGTCCAATTGTATTTAGATTCATCATAAATCTATAGTATGTGGAAATGATTCAAATATAGTTTATTGACATGGGATCTGTTGGTTTGGAGTTTATTTTGATATGTTTAACTATATTTAGTTGTATATTGATTTAATTTTAAATAGTTCACTCTACTTGAGTGATTGTCTGGTTTTCTCTTGTGATTGGACTTGGTACATGAATAGGTGTTACTGCATGTTTTAAAAACAACACCAATAAATATAGATTTTTCATATCAACCTCCTAGTTTGTATTATCTAGATATACATATTTCATTTTTTTATTAAATGTATCTATGTTATAAAAGGATCATGTATTTATAAGCACTTTGTTGGGTAAAACTTTTATTACATTAAAATTTTATATTATAGTTTATATAGTAGGGTACATGCACATCTTTTTGTCTAATGTACACATTTATCAGGTGTTACGTTTATAATATAAAAGTCAATCATATTCTAGATAGATTTTATGGAAATGACTTTGTTATGTTTCTTTTATATATAGATGTTTAATTAATCTAGTTAAAGGAATTAGTTCGAAATTTTTCTAATATAATTCTTTATATGATTATTATGATACTTATATTACCTACACCATGTGTTTTAGTCAATAAAGCCCACACAATTAGGGTCACTAATATGATAACTACAACTTCAACAATAGAGTGAACGTGTGCCACAATAACACCAAATTGTCATGCATCATTTGAAGACATTAGGATGACAATAAAATCAGTCTAGACTTTACATTAATAACATTATTTAAGTATTTAAGTTTAGAGGAATTTATGAGACATAATAATTCAAATATTGAAGGTAAAACAAGTCCTAATCTAGCTAACAAAGTGAATCATCAATATGAAAAAGATATTTGAAGCTACCTTGCGCTTTAAAGACAGGAAGTTAGTTTGCGCTATATGTAAACAACTTATAGTTCCACAAGTAATGAGATGAATGAATGAAGGCAAAGGTAAAACTATCACTTAGAATAGTTCCACAAGTAAGATTTCGAAAAAGTATTTCCGTGACAATGTGAGATACACAAAGAAGACAGGGAAATTATTTTGTGACTGAGCATAGTAATAAATCTAAGTACTTGGCAAGGTTCCATATTCAAGCCATGTTTGAGGCTTAGAAATATAAAAGGTTTAAGTATAGTATAAGACAAACGATAAAAAAAAATGATAGTTTCCATATTTATCAGTCATCTAAAGTTATACAAACTTACACACGGATATTCATACACCCACACATTTATCATACTTTTTGAAATTGAATATCATGAAAAGAAATGTTTAAACCAAAATAAAATGTATAAAAACTTTTATTCTCCTAAAGAAACTGCTATAAAAGCCTTATACTACTTGATTAGCAAGCATTACCTTACTCTATTAAACTTTTCCTTGGAATTTACTTAATAATTTGTCTTTTATACATGCAATTGTAAACTTAATAACTTGTTTCATAACATCGGAAAAAGCTCGACGGCACAAATAAAACATTTACAACAGATTACGCTATTTATTTAACAACACTTTGAAAACTTCCATGACGTACAATATATCATAGTTATACACCTTTTTTATTTGATAAACGAGTCTCAAATTACTGTAACCAATAATTGTTTATGAGAGGTAATTTTGTAAGAGTTTAATAAACTCATTAGGTATGAAAAAGTTATTTTCAAGGCTATTAAATGTAATTACATATTAAAAACTGAATATATCTTTACATACATTTATATTTTTTAATCAAATTTCACCTATTTAAAAGCAAGACACTAAAACGAAATATGTAAATTAAATCCTAATTTTAATACACAAGCTTGACTTTTTTGTGTGTGCTTTTGAATTATTTTTACTTTTTTTGTAATATTGAATATTAAATTATAGAAAAAAACACTGTATTTATCTGGCATTGATACATAGTTCATATTCTGAAATGATCCTGCCACATCAGCCCACACAACCAACTCTAAAATGCAAACATATTAAACCTCTTTGGTTCTGCCTTTCGATGGAGAGCATACACATGTTTCCGATTTTCATTTCCCTTCACCTCCAAACAACGTTGATTCCTCTCTCTCTTTCTCTCTCTCAGATAACCCTTCCTAAGAAGCAAACGACACTTTATCTTCACAATCATCGCACCAAATATGTGGTGTTAGGAAATTATATTTTCTTAATCTAATTGTAGGATATATATATATATAATCATATTAATTGTTGGTTTTTTTAATATTCAAAAATATTTAAAATTAAGATAGTTTTAATGACATTCCAATAATTTCTTGAATAATTAGTTTAATGAGAATCGTTTTTTGAGAAATTAACAGATAAAAGGGAGATAAAAAGTTAGTCTCCAATATACTAAAATCAAAATTTTTTGGTCTCTTATCCCATCAAAAGTCACTTTAAAGTCCAGCAAGAGGAACAAGGAGGATTTTGGTTGAGGAAGATCATAACCATATCGAGTATTTTATCTTCATCCATGAATTTGGGTGACTCTTTTATTGGATTATGACTCTCAATAATTTAATATGATGGCTAAATTCATTATTTATTCTGTAATTTCTATCCATTGGTATCAGAGTCTCGTTCATGTTAAATTATTGTGAATAAAGTTTTATCATTGGATTGGATTATGTTGATGTTATACCGGTTTGGAATAAATGCACATAATTTGATGTTTACGCATTTCGTCTTATCTTATATAATTCGTTTTGCTGTGTTGTGGCCTTGGTTCCTGTACCGTGTTTCAATTTTGGTAATTTAGTATGATATGCATAATAATGTCGTTGGTTCATTGCATTGAAAGCATATGTCATATTTTTTTTGTCATCACGTTGGATACGACTCACTCATCCAGGCCTTTATTTTCATTGTAATATCCGCTACTTATATGCAATTTTTTTTTATATGATGCTTATGATTTATGCGGATAATAAACGGCCTAAAGGAAGTTTATTGTTTGGCCAAATAATAAATATTGAACCTTCAGTTTATATATTTTTTTATTTTTTATCTAATTATGCGAGGACTAATCGGCTCAAAGGAAGATTATTGTTTGGCTAATATGATGCTTGTTATTTATGCGGATAATAAACGACCCAAAGGAAGTTTATTGTTTGGCCCAATAATAAAAATTAAACCTTCAGTTTATATATTTATTTATTTTTTATCTAATTATGCGAGCACTAATCAGTCCAAAGGAAGATTATTGTTTGGCTAATTGATAGAAAATATATGCAGTAATAAATAGGTTGCAAATTCTCAAGTTTCCATGTGAACACTGAGTCGGTCCAAAGATTGACAAGATTTCTTTTGACAATATTTGATTATTGCAATGAGAATACCACTTACAGTTAATTTTTCTATCCAAAGATTAAAATTAATGTTGTTCTAGGTATCTCAGTATGGATTTTCCCATTATTCTTGCTAACCATAACTTGATGGATACAATTGTTGTTGCTTCAGCTGCCAATGTTTCTGCTCAAGTTAGCATCATCCCTATGCTAAATGGTACAAACTTCCAAGTTTGGAAAGCTACCATAGAGATTGTCCTTGGTTGTATGAATTTGGACATAGCTCTTAATGCTAATAAGGCTAAAATAGAGAAATGGGATTAATCCTCATATTGATCCATCAAGTTATTACTTCATATGACTTTGAGGCAAATATTGTTGATGATTGTGTATACTACAAGTTCAGTGGGAGTAAATATGTATCCGTAATCTTATATGTTGATGATATACTATTTGCAAGCAATGATATAGGTTTGTTACATGAAACCAAGAAATTTTTATCGAACAAATTTGAAATGAAGGATCTTGGTGATGCTTCTTTTGTATTAGGAATCCAAATATTAAGAGATCATTCTCTTTTGGATTATCACATAAGAGTTATATCGATAAAGTCTTAAGTAGATATGACATGGGAAGTAGTAGACGGGTCAACATACCCCTGGCTAAAGGAGACAAGTTTAGTTTCAAACATTGCCCTAAAATGATCTTCAAAGGACAATAATGCATGATAAACCTTATGCATTAGCAATAGGGAGCTTAATGTATGCACAAGTTTGCGCCCGTCCTGATATAGCATTTATAGTGGGAGTTCTAGGCAGATACTTGAACAATCCAGGCATGGATCATTGGACAACAGTTAAGCACGTGATGCGTTAACCATGACATATGGTTAACTTTGTCACCAGGCTTCGTGTGGTAGATGACATTGAAAAGCCATTGAAGATTTATTGTGAAAATTGATAAGTACCAATTTTTAGTGTTTTTATACATTATAAATTTGAATACTTGTGGGTTTAAGTGATCTTTAAGATAATAGTTACCTCCAAATTGAGAGTTTTTGGATTTACTTTGTTAATTTGAGTCATGAGTCAAAAGAAGACATTTGATCTTAATTATTGTGAATTTCAGGTGTAAAGAATGAAGGGAGCTTGGAAGTTGCATGAAAAGAAGAAATGAAAAAGATTTGAAAAGAAGAGTTGCTCAAGCGAGGAAAGTTCGCCAAGACGAAAATAGTTCAGGAATGTATATAAGCTGCAGAGGAGAATTCGTCCGGGCGACGTTGGAGCGAGGCAACTGAAGGGTATCTCGCCTGGGCGAGGATGGTTTCGCCTGAGCGAGATCAGTCCAGAGAGTACATCAAATTTTCGTCTAAGTGATGTATTTTCGTCCGAGTGAAAAGACACTTAACCTAAGCCCGAATACGTGTTTAAAAGAGGATTTTATTGGAAAGGGGATCTGGATTGGGAGGAACATAAGAGCCGTCAAGAACAATAACTATTGAGGATTCTTTGTCTTCTTTGCAATCTTTCTTCCTTGGAGTGTAATGGTTACCATGAGTAGCTAAATTCTTTATCTTTGGGATTGAATGTAATCTTTTGAACTCATTTGTATTTTGGTGATTTTAAATATAATATTGAGTTTCTTCTCCATTGGTATTTTCATCTTGCACTTAATGCTAGATTTTATTTGATCAATAGAGTCTTGATCTTGATTCTTGATGAATTTAACTGGGAAGTACTTTTGAGTTTCTGAATTAGATGAAAATACTCAATATATTGGAATACTAGGGATAGGTTTCAGTGTATTGATTGTTATAACATATGTTCTTAATGCTGGATAATTTATTAAATAGCTGAAGGATCAGCGTTTAGGAAATTACCTTATGAATTTCATATAAGAGGAATCAGTGTGAATGATTATTATATGTGCATCAATAGTGAGTAGTTACTAATATTGTATTTTATTATCAAATCCAAAATATGAATGAGGAAGATAGATGAAGTTCAATCTCAGAGTCTTTCTAGATCTTGAAAACTTTCTTTTTAATTGTTATTTATTCTTCAATTGTCTTTATTGTCTATTAATTTAAATTACTCTCAATTCATCTTGAAACCTTTAATTGCTTAGTGAGTTGTGAATTTGAGATTTGATAGCAAAACTGTTCTCTGTGGGATCGACATCCTTACTTTATAAATCTATCTTAGTTTTGATTCGGTACACTTGCCGAAAAATGTCAACAACAATAATTCAGCAGTGCTTTACTCCAATAACAACAGGAGCTCAACAAAGTCAAAACATTATTGATGTTAATTTTTTTGTTGTTAAGGAGAGAGTTCAAGAGAAAAAAAAAACAGATCCCTATAGAACATATAGGAACAAAGTTTATGCTAGCAGACCCATTAATCGAAGGATTGATCCCTAAAGTATTTCATGAGCATATTGCTCATATGGGTATCGCAATTGATGATAACTTGTTTTAGTGGGGTTATTTTGTATATTTTATATGTTTTATGTCATACATTATATTATTTTATTTTCTGTAGAATAAAAGATGACGATCTACATTATGTTGTTTGCAATGTTAATATTGCAAATTTTGGGTAGATCTTAATGGAGATTTTAAAGTTGGACCAGTTGGAAATAGACATGCATGAGATCAAATTTCATGTGATTTCTATGTTACTCATTTAAACTTGATCTATGTCGTTGAGTACATCAGTATGGTAATCATCGTGGTTTAGTTATGAATTTAATGTGATGAAAGTCGTAGTAATTTCATTATTGGTATATGAGATGGACCAAATTGTTTAAGTAGTTAAGGACAAATAGTATTAGGTATGAGCACTTATAGTTTATTCTGTGATATGATTATTTCATGACAATATATATAACCCAAGTGGCAGATTGTTAGGAAATTATATGTGGGCTATATATATATAATCATATTAGCTGTTATTTTCCTTAACGTTTGAAAATATTCGAAATTAAGATAATTTTAATGAGTCATTATGATAGTTTTAATGACAGCCCCTAATTTATCGGATAATTGGTTTAATGAAAATAGTTTTCTGAGAAGTTAATAGAATAAAATGGAGGTAAAGTGTTGGTCCCCAATATACCAAAATCAAAACTTTGTGGTCTCTTACACCATCAAAACAGACACTCTAAGGTCCAACAACAAGAAGAGGATTTTGGTTGAGGAGGATCATAACCATATCAAGTATTCTATCTTCATCCATGAATTCAAGTATATGACTCTTCTATTGAATTATGACTCTCAATAAGATGACTAAATTCATTATTCATAATATTTATTCTGTAATTATTATCGGCAGCACTCACAACGTCGCTTTAGTCGTATAGGCAGAGGTATGCTGTCAGCGTATTGTTCGGTTTTGCACTGCACAAGGCTCAACTTAACCAAACCAACCCATTATGAAGGACACTCTCTCTGAGGAGCAAATAGTAGCAGCTCCAACAGCGACTTAGTTTCCGAGGACCCAGATCTTTGGGTCAACAACAATTCGGGTTTTGCTTCGCCCCCGTTTTTAAGTATGTGTTAATTCTAATTCAGGGAAACTCCTAATAGTTATTTTGAATATCTGAATCTGAATCCCAATTGAACAAGTTTCTTGAAATTGATTCCGCTGTGTGGCTTGGACTAGAGGAAACAATTGGTTCTTCTTCTGCTACGCATCACGTGGGACCGGTACATTTCACTACTTATTCATTCTCGTTCGTAAGGAAATAGAGGATACAAGTTATACGTTTTACACAAGAAAACAATGAGAGAAAGTTGAAAATTTTGTTTGGCTTAGGGTTTAGGGTTAATTTACAAAATAAGTTTATATAATATACCAAATTCATAAACATTCACTCTCTTTTCATCTCACTTTTACTTTTTAAGTAGAATTTTAGGTAGAACTAAAAATGATGGATCTAACATTGTCTACATAATTTAAACCAAATTTATAGCTAGAGACCTGTAATTGCAATTTAGAAAAAAAAAAGCCCAGTCACTTTAAATTTTTAAAAAAACACCCACACTAGCTACAAATAAATAAAAGTAACCTTAAAACTAATCGCAGCAGCATAATGAAAGCAAACAACAACAGAGTGGGGGAATCGCATGAAGGAGAAGTTGTATGGAGGAGAACTTGTAGCGGCTATGATGAAGACCTGAAACACGATGTGAAGACCCGACGACAAGGTGAGAAGACCCACCATGCCACGCGATCCTTGATGGCGGCTCACTAGAAGACGACGGACGCACTAGAAGACGACGACAAACCCTAAATCCCAGTCCTAGATCAAAAATTGTGACTTTCTTCTCAACTCGTTCACTCGGTAGCAAACTCATGAGTTTGGCCGAATCCACCGAATGTACTTTCGATTCTACCGAGTCTACTTTAAAAACGAGTTTACCGGCAAGTCAACTCGGTCACGGATAATGAAACCGTAAACTCAACGAGTCTACAAGTTGACCCTCGAGTTCGATAAACTTGGTTGTCATTATAGATATATGCTTACCTGTCTTGAGTTGTCATTACAATATTTTTTCCAAATTTTTCTTAAATCTCAATTTTTAGTTTATACACTATTTGGATGTGATATTAATTTCATAAATCATGTCTCACTTTTCACATTTGTTCTTAAGTTTGGTTGAATATGTACTTCCTAACTTTCTAAATTCTTTCACTGCTCCTATCTTAGCCTATTTTTTCGGGTGATGGTTCGAGCGCAAACATTGTGGAGAATTTTGTGGCTTTTAAAAGAATTGAAATTTTACCTTAACCTTTGTCTAAAATTTGGACATACCATTAGTATTGGATGGACATACACTGATGACTTTCTCCTTAAGCCTCATGTAGCAAAGAATAGCATAAAAACAGTGAGTTAGTCAATTATGTAGTTTATTTTAAAATCAATAGATCATCTAATTAATGATTTCATAACATTATCTTATATAAAATACATTTTTTTTATTAAACGCTTCCTAAATCCGTTACATTCTAAGGTAGGGGAATGTAGGACTATGGGACTGTATTTCTTTTTTTTGTAGGTTGGTGATCGAGGACACAAATTACTTATGAAAAGGGTCGGTATGTGAATCATAGAGGCAATGACTACTACTACTTCAAGAGAAGCAGGAGGTGCCTACTTTTATTTGATTCCTCAGGTTTCAAAAGTGGTAACATCTAAGTGTGCACTTAGAGTAATGAATATTATTCTTATGGGGTCTTGGTAGCCTCCTAATTTGGTTGTTTGTATTTCGTTTCCAAGTTGCATTGAGGCATCTTAGGTTGTCGTTGCCCTATCTTAGTTTAGTCTATTTTGTATTTTTCCTCTTTCAAATATTTTACAGGTGTAATAGGGTTGGAATATTCCTAAAGTACTCTATTTTAATTTATTTTATTCATGGTTGTTAAAAAAAATATTCTAAGGTAAAATTTCAAAACATCTTATTTAATTTCTTAATTACGCAACATATTTAATTTCTTTTGTTTTTGCATGTTATATTGGGTTCAGATAAAAATTAATGCATAGTGATGAAGCCTGAAAATTTTGATGAATATCTAATTATTGAAATTAATTATCATTAAGTAATTGAAATCAATGTAAAGTTAGTTTGAATGGAAGAATAATTACTTGCTGTGAAGAAAAATTATGTGCTTTGAAGAAAATTGATGTAAAGTAGTTAAATTAAAAGATGGGTTTTATATAGTGAAAATTTAAATTATTTGAATTAAAAAAAGGTTAAAACTTTTTAAAGAAGGACAAAAGTAAATTCGTTAGTTTTTAAAACTTATTTAGATTTTTTTCCTTCTTAAAACTAGTTCCTCTATTTTTTTTTCTATTTAATAAAAATAATCATTGCTTGTAATTTTATAAAAATTCACAAACTACTTTGGCTTTTTTTTTTTTTTTAAAAATTTTAAAACTTATTTATATTTTTTTTTTTTT